>Ga0265293_10000076_pt1 | contig 220190 bp, 183 predicted proteins | sample Munlanlewell138R_FD_192505 | JGI IMG/M metagenome (GOLD analysis project Ga0265293, IMG submission 192505) | Leachate microbial communities from a municipal landfill in Southern Ontario, Canada - Leachate well 138R | ecosystem: Engineered > Solid waste > Landfill > Unclassified | place... | reverse complement strand
TTTTATCAGCGTCTGATCGCCGCGGGCAAACCCAAGAAGGTGGCCCTGGTCGCCTGCGCGCACAAACTCATGCGCATCCTGAACGCCATGGCTCGCTCGGGGCAGCCTTGGAACGAACAATTGCATACCCCCGCGACTTGACTCAAAACACAGTTGCTGGGGGGCAGCGCCGCCGCGTAGTGGCAAGCGTGGGGACATTTTCAGATTCGGGTCGGCCTTGCCTTGCGGGAGCGCCAGGCTCGAGGCAGGCGCCATGCCAGCAGCGCGATGCCGATGGCGCCATAGACGATGACGTCGGCGAAGTCGTTTTTGCCGGCGCGGTGCAGCCAGAAGTGAAGCAAGGCCAGGAGCAGCACCGGATAGATCAGCCGGTGCAGGCGTTGCCAGTGGCGGCCCAGGCGCCGCTGCCAGCCCTGCGTGGACGTGAGCGCCAGCACCAGCAGCAGCGTCCAGGCCAGCCAGCCGATGGCGATCAGCGGCCGTTGCCAGGCGTCCTGCCAGATGGCGGCGGGGTCGAACCAGCGGTCCCACCAGAGGTAGGCCAGCCAGTGCAGGCAGGCGTAGAAGAAGGTGAACAGGCCGCACAGGCGACGCAGGCGGAGCCAGGCGGGGTTGCCGGTGAGCCGGCGCATGGGGGTGATGGCCAGGGTGACGAGCAGCGCCACCAGGGTGAAGGTGCCGCTGGAGCGGATGAGGAATTCGGTGGGGTTGGCGCCCAGGCCGCCGGTGAAGCCCAGTACCACCCAACGCAGTAAAGGGAGTAGCCCGAGCAGCCAGAAGCCGGTTTTGGCCCAGACCAGGGGACAAGGCCCCAGGCGCGGGCCGGGCCGTTTGCCCATCGGGACGGTGCTTGGCGCTGTGGCTCCGTGGTGGTGCGGCGCGCCGGGCTCAGTAGTTGGCACGCAGGTCCATGCCCTGGTAGAGGCTGGCGACTTGGTCGGCATAGCCATTGAACATCAGGGTGCGCCGCGGGGGCCGGAAGAAGCCGTCTTCGCCGATGCGCCGTTCGGTGGCCTGGCTCCAGCGGGGGTGGTCGACGTCGGGATTGACGTTGGCGTAGAAGCCGTATTCGTTCGAGGCGGCGCGCATCCAGCTGGTAACCGGTTGTTGTTCGGTGAGACGGATGCGTACCAGCGATTTGCCCGATTTGAAGCCGTATTTCCAGGGGACGACCAGGCGCAGGGGGGCACCGTTCTGGTTGGGCAGGACTTCGCCATATAGGCCGAAGGCGAGGAGGGTCAGGGGGTGTTGGGCTTCGTCGAGGCGCAGCGCTTCGAGGTAGGGCCACGCAATGATGCGGGACCGTAGGCCAGGCATGGTTTCGGGCTGCATGGCGGTTTCGAAGGTGACGTATTTGGCGTTGCCGGTGGGTTGTACGGCGCGCAGGAGGTGGTTCAGTGGATAGCCGATCCAGGGGATGACCATGGACCAGGCTTCGACGCAGCGCAGGCGGTAGACGCGTTCTTCCAAGGGGGCGAGACGCAGGAGGTCGTCGAGGTCGAAGTCGCGCGGTTTGAGGACTTCGCCTTCGATGCGGACGGTCCAGGGTCGGATTTCCATGCGGCCGGCGTGGCGGGCGGGGTCGCCTTTGTCGGTGCCGAATTCGTAGAAGTTGTTGTAGGTGGTGATGTCGCGGCGCGAGGTGGGGCGGTCGAGTACGCTGAAGGCGGGGTTGGGTTTGCCGGGCAGGGCCTGGCCTACGGGCGGGACGGGTTGCGCGCGGGCGGCGGGGGCAAGACCGGCTGCGCCGAGCGCGGCGCCGGCAAGGGCGGCCTGGAGCAGTTGGCGCCGCTGCTGGTAGACGGCCAGGGGGGTGATTTCGGAGGGCAGTGGGTCGTGGCGGGGGCGGACGCGGAAACGCATGGCAGTCTCCTGGGAGGTGGGGTGAAGAACTCCGGCCTTGCGGCCGGAGCTTCTCCGCCACGATTCGGGGGAGCCTTCGGCTCCGGCAGATTTGGCCTCGCTAACCTCGCCGTGAACGGCGAGGCTTGCGCTTAGGCGCGTGGTCATCTTACGCCGCGTTGGGGCGTCTCTGCCAGGGGGGTTGTCGGCTTCTGGTTGCCGGCTTCTTCTTGGAGTGAGAAACCTGCTTCTGGGTTCTTGAGGCACCCTGTGTGTGAGATGTCGGCTGCTAGTTCTTGAGGCGCCCTGGGCAGCAACGGCAAACGTGGGGGCACGTCGACGCTCGCCGAATGCCCCCACGTTTGCCGTTGCCGCCCAGAGCTTGCGTTGTCGGACAGGGGCGACGTCAGCCACGAAACGAGGGGCGCTTCTTTCCCCTTTCTGCCGGGGTTTGCATTGTCGAAGGCTTTGACACTTTCGTGCTTGCCCGGTGGAAACACAGCCTCTCAAGCGTTGGCGCTTTCGCTCTTGGGGGATCGAAGCCGGGTCGGCCAAGCCAAGTTGCCGGAGCCGCGCGGTGGCGGGGTGGGGTGTCCGCCTCTTGTGGAGCGCCTCGTCGGGTGCTGTGAGGGCGGAGGGGTCGGCGGGTGCTGTCTGAGCTCCGGCCCGCAGGGCCGGGCGAGTTCACCCGCCGCCGCCCTCGCAGTGCCTGGCGAGGGGCGTCCGGCCCACGGCCGGACCGCTCTACCGGGGCGGGCGCCCCACCCCGCCACCGCGTGGCGTCTGAAGAACCCGATTTCTCCCCATCCGTGCCGCGCCTCAAGAACTCGATTTCTTCCCAACCACGTGGCGTCTCACGAATCGCCTTCTCCCGCCACCTCGCGCCGTCTCAAGAACTCAATTTTCTCGCCGCCGCCATTGCAGCCAATGCGCGATCCCCATTCCCACCGCCACGAGGCCGATCAGGATCGCCGCGAGCGCATTGACTTCCGGTTTCAAGCCCAGCCGCACCCGCGAGAAGATCTCCAGCGGCAGCGTCGTGGAGCCCGGTCCCGACAGGAAGGCCGCGATCACGACGTCGTCGAGCGACAAGGTGAACGCCAGCAGCCAGCCGGCCACCAGCGCCGGCGCCAGCTGCGGCAGGATGATCGAGAAGAACACCCGCAGCGGCGTGGCGCCGAGATCCATGGCGGCTTCTTCCAGGCTGCGGTCGAGTTCGCGCACCCGGGATTGCACGATCACCACCACGTAGGCCATGCAGAACATCACGTGGCCCACCCAGATGGTGAAGGCGCCGCGGCCGGTGGGCCAGCCGATCAGGCTGCCCATTTCGACGAACAGCAGCAGCATGGCGATGCCCAGCACCACTTCGGGCACCACCAGCGGCGCGCTGACCATCGCGACGTACAGCGAGAAACCGCGGAAGCGGCCCATGCGCGCCACCACGAAGCCGGCCCAAGTGCCGATCACCACCGCAGCGGTGGCGGTGAAGAAGGCGATCTTCAGGCTGAGCCAGGCGGCGCGCAGCAGGGTGGCGTCGTCGAACAGGGCGCGATACCAGCGCAGCGAGAAACCGCCCCACACCGTGACGAGATTGGAGTCGTTGAACGAATAGACCACCAGGCTGAGGATGGGGATGTAGAGAAAGGCGAAGCCCAGGCTCAGGATGGTCCAGTGCAGAACGCGGTTGCGGGTGGCCATCAGCGACGCTCCTCGAGTTGGCGGACCTGGTTGAACTGGAACAGCGCCAGCGGCACCAGCAGCAGCAGGACCATGACGCAGGTCACTGCGGCCGCCATCGGCCAATCGGTGTTGCTGAAGAACTCCGTCCACATCAGGCGGCCTATCATCAGTGTGTTGGCGCCGCCCAGCAACTCGGGGATCACGAACTCGCCCACCGTGGGGATGAATACCAGCATGGCGCCGGCGATCACGCCGCCGCGCGATAGCGGCAGCGTGATCGACAAAAAGGCACGCCATGGCTTGGCGCCGAGATCGTAGGCGGCCTCGAGCAGCCGGAGGTCCATTTTCACCAGATGGGCGTACAGCGGCAGGATGAAGAACGGCAGGTAGGTATAGACCAGGCCGATGTAGACCGCGACGTCGGTGCGGTAGATCTCAAGCGGCGCGTCGATCACACCCAGCCACATCAGCGTTTGGTTGAGCAGGCCTTCGTTGCGCAGGATGCCGATCCAGGCGTACACCCGCAGCAGCAGGGAGGTCCAGAACGGCAGGATCACACCCAGCAGCAGCAGGCTGCGATAGCGCGGATTGGCGCGTGCGATGCAGTAAGCCATCGGGTAGCCGATCAGGATGCAGCACAGCGTGGTCACCGCGGCCATCTTCAGCGAACTGAGATAGGTGGCCACGTACAAATTGTCGGTGAACAGCAGGATATAGCCACGCAGATGCAGGCCGATCCGCACCATTTCGTCTTCGAAGTGCAGCAGCGGCCCGTAGGGCGGGATGCCGAACTCCATGTCGGAGAAGCTGATCTTGACGACCAGCAGGAATGGCAGCAGGAAGAACAGCACCAGCCAGGCATAGGGCGGCACGATGGCCAGGGTGCGGGCCTGGGGCCGCAACCGCCGGAGCGTAAAGCGCATCATGATCTCCGCTCAGGTGCGCAACACGGTGGCCGCATCGGCCGACCAATGGATGAAGACTTCTTCGCCCAGAGCCGGCGCGCCCTCCGCCAACAGCAGGCTGGGCAGGCTGGCCTCCAGGACCTGGCCCGATGGCACCGTGACCTGATAGAGCGTATGGCTGCCCAGGTAGGCGACGTGGCTGACCACCGCTGATGACCAGTTGTAGGGCACGGCGGGCGGAATGCGCGATAGGCTGAGCCGCTCGGGCCGGATCGAGACGGTGACGGTCATGCCCAGCGGCTCGTTGACGCCATGGTTGAGATAGAGGCGCTGCTGCAGGGCTTCGGACTCCAGCAGGACGTGGTCGGGCTCATCTTCCACGATCACGCCATCGATCAGGTTGGTGGAGCCTATGAAGCTTGCCACGAAGCGCGATGCCGGATATTCGTATACGGCATGCGGCGTGTCGCACTGCACGATCATGCCGTCGGTCATCACCGCCAGGCGATCGGCCATGGTCATCGCTTCTTCCTGATCGTGGGTCACCATGATGCAGGTGACGCCAACCTGTTCGAGGATGCGGGTGAGCTCGATCTGGGTCTTCTGGCGGATCTGTTTATCGAGGGCCGACATCGGCTCGTCGAGCAGCAAGAGCTTGGGGCGCTTGACCAGGCTGCGGGCCAGCGCCACGCGCTGTTGCTGCCCGCCCGACAACTGGTGCGGCCTGCGCCGGCCGTAGGCGGCCATTTGCACCAGGTCGAGCGCGGCGAACACGCGGTCCTGGATTTCGGCGCGCGCCACGCCTTCCTGCCGCAGGCCGAAGGCGACGTTGGCTTCAACCGACATGTGCGGGAACAAAGCGTACGACTGGAACATCATGTTGACCGGCCGCTGGTAGGCCGGCAGGCCGGTGATGTCCTCGCCGTCGAGCACGATGCGACCCGCGCTGACGGCTTCGAAACCCGCCAACATGCGCAGCAGCGTCGATTTACCGCAACCCGAGCTGCCCAACAGGGCGAACAGTTCGTTGCGTTCCACGCCCAGCGACACGCCGCGGACCGCGAGGGTGTCGCCATATTGCTTGGCGACATCGATGATCTGCAGGAAGTCGTCGCTGCGCTGCGCCGGCTCGCGAGCGGGCGCGGCGGCAAATCCGGGGAGGGAAGACATGGTAACGGCGGACTCTCGACAAGACGGCGCCCCCGCCAAGACGGGGGCGCCAGGGTTGGTGAGGGCGGAGGAGCCTTCGGCTCCCTCGGATGGCGGCCTCGCCCGCCAGGGCAAACGTTAGCGGCCCGACTTGAGCTCGGCCCAAAGCCGGCTTTGCAGGCGCTGGATGGCCGGCGGCTGGGGCTGGATCATGAACAGTTGCCGGGCCACTTCCGGCGGCGGATACAACATGGGATTATTGGCCACCGAGGGATCGACGAAGGCCTTGGCCGCGGCGTTGGCGCTGGGGAAGAACACCGCATTGGTGATGGCGGCGTGGACTTCCGGGGTTTCGATATAGTTGATGAAGGCGTGGGCCTGCTCCACGTTGGGAGCATCTTTGGGGATGGCCATGACGTCGAAGGCCGCGGGCGCCCCGCCCTCGGGCAGCACATAATCGATCTCGTAGTCGCGGCCGGCTTCCTGGGCGCGGCGCTTGGCAATGATCACATCGCCCGAATAGCCGAGCACCATGCACAGGTCGCCCACCGCGAGTTCGTCGATATAGCCCGACGAGCTGAACTGGCGGATGTACGGCCGGATCTTCTTCAGCAGGTCCAGTGCATCGCGGTAGTCTTGCTGCTTGCTGGAGTTGGGGTCGCGGCCCATGTAGTGCAGCACCGCCGGAAACACCTGCGAGGCTTCGTCGAGCACCGAGATGCCACACGATTGCAGCTTGCTGGCATTGGCGGGATCGAACAGCATGTCCCATGAATGAATGGGCGCGTCGGGGCCGGCCAGCTCCTTGACCCGCGTGAGGTTGTAGCCCAGGCCATTGGTGGCATAGCCCCAGGGCACGAAATACTCGTTGCCCGGGTCTACCTGCGCCACCAGCGCCATCAGCTCGGGATCGAGGTTCTTCCAGTTGGGAATCCGCGACTTATCGAGCTTCTGGAACAGGCCGCCCTCGCGCTGGCGTGCGGCATAGTGAGTGGACGGCACCACGACGTCGTAGCCGGAATTGCCGGTAAGCAACTTGGCCTGCAGGGTATCGTTGTTGTCGTAAACGTCATAGCGGACCTTGATACCGGTGTTTTTTTCGAAACCCGATATCGTGTCCGGGGCCGCGTATTCGGCCCAGTTATACACATTGACGACCTGGGCGGCGGCCGGTGCGGCCAGGCCGAGCATGGCGCTCACCACACCGGAAATCAGCCGGAATTTCACGATACTCGACTCCGAAAAAATATTGGCAAGAGGAAAACAACCGGCACGCCAGGCCTGTGGTGCGCCCGACGGCGGGCGGCGGATCGGGCCGGATCCGGCCCGCGGCGCGACCTTCGGCGCCGAACTCCAGCCCGAATAATAAAATCAATCGCGCCCGAGGTGAAATCGTTCCTCCTCAATACCGGCCGGCGGCGGGGTCCGGGCGTGGTTTGTACGCCACCCCGCGCCGACTTGCCCGGTGCCGAGGAACTTGTATCCGCCGCGGAGGTCAGCGCAGGTGCATTACGTTCTTGGCGTCGCCGGCGTCCGGCCGCCCTCTGTCCGCCCGCTCAAGCCCCAGCCTCGCCTGAAGGCCGGGCGGGACGTGAAGAACGCCGGGCGCCAGGCCGGAGTTCTTCACGAACCCACCACTCGAGGATCGTCATGAAGCCTGTCCAGCCGCTGTTTCGTCGCTTGTCCCATGCGTTTGCCGCCGCCCTCGGCACGGTCGCCTTCTCGGCCGCCGGTCTCGCCCTCGCCAGCGAAGCCGCCAACCGTCCCCTGGACGTGCCTTACGTCCCCACACCGCAGGCCGTCGTCGACCGCATGCTCGAAATCGCCAAGGTAGACGCCGGCGACTACGTCATCGACCTCGGCTCCGGCGACGGCCGCATTCCCGTTACCGCGGCCTCGCGCTATGGCGCGCGGGCGCTGGGGGTCGACCTCAATCCCGAACGCATCGCCGAAGCCAACGAGAACGCCGTGCAGGCCGGAGTCACCGACAAGGTCGAATTCCGCAAGCAAGATCTCTTCAAGACCGAGTTCCGCGACGCCACCGTGGTCACGATGTACCTGCTGCCCAACGTCAACCTGAAGCTGCGGCCTCGCCTGCTCGACGAACTGCGGCCCGGTACGCTCGTCGTCTCGCATGCCTTCGACATGCAGGACTGGGAGCCCGACCAGCGCGAGATCGTCGAAGGCCGTTCCGTCATGCTGTGGATCATCCCCGCCAAGGTCGACGGCGTCTGGCAGGTGGCGGGCAGCGATCCTTTCGTTCTTGAACTGGAACAGAACTTCCAGCGGCTCGAAGGCGCCGCCATCCGCGGCGACCAGCGGATCGAGATCAGCGACGGCAGGATACGCGGCGATCAAATCACCTTCACCATCGACGGCAACACCTACCGCGGCCGGATCGGCAACGAGGCCATCTCCGGCGACGACGGTACCTGGCACGCCTTGCGAGGCTGAAATGAAACTGCCCCCACGCTCACTGTGTTCGCTGCCCCCCGGGGGGGCTTCAGTCTCCTTCGGGCGGCCGGGCGGAGACTGAGATGAAACTGCCCCCACGCTCACTGTGTTCGCTGCCCCCCGGGGGGGCTTCAGTCTCCTTCGGGCGGCCCGGGGGCTCCCCAAGCGCCGGGCTTTGCGCCATACTGGCGCCCACCCAGCGCCGGGCCAGGCCCGGCGCTGCATGATACCTACACGAGACGTTCATGCATCCTTCCCAGAAAGCTTCCAGCCAGCTCTCCGTTCTCGACGGCGTCGCCATGCTCGTCGGCGTGGTGGTGGGCATCGGCATTTTCGGCTTTCCGCCCCTGGTGGCGATGAACGTCGATAGCGGTTTCATGTACATGGCCGCCTGGGTGGCGGGCGGCGTGATCATGCTGATCGGCGCCCTTTGCTACGCCGAACTGGGCTCCACGTATCCCAGCTCGGGGGGCGAATACCACTATTTGCAGCGGGCCTACGGCGGCCGCCTGAGCCTGCTGTTCGCCTGGGCGCGCGGCACGGTGATCCAAACCGGCGCCATCGCCGCCGTGGCCTTCATCTACGGCGAGTATGCGCACGCCATCCTGCCGCTGGGCCCCCACGGCGAAGCCTGGCATGCCGGGATCGCCCTGGCCGTGCTTACCGTTCTCAACCTGCTCGGCACGCGCGAGTCCAAGCGGGCCCAGGTGCTGTTTACCGCCCTGGCCCTGATCGCCGTCGTGGCGGTCATCGTCGCCGGCGTGATCGGCGCTCCCGAGCAAGCGGCGGGCGCCGCGGCGGCTCCCAGCGCCAGCAGCGGCGTGCTGGGCATGGCGATGGTGTTCGTCCTGCTGACCTACGGCGGCTGGAACGAAACCGCCTACCTGGCCGGCGAGATCCGCGACGTCCGGCGCAACCTGAGCCGGGTGTTGCTGCTGGGCACTCTGGTGGTCATGGTGCTGTATTTCTGCGTCAACCTGGCGTTCCTGCACATCTTCGGCCTCGAAGGGCTGCGCAATACGCATGCCGTCGGCGCCGACCTGATGAACCTCGTGGCCGGCCCGGCCGGCGCGCTGTTGCTCAGCCTGCTGGTGTGCTGCACCGCGCTCTCCACCATCAATGGCTGCATCTTCACCGGCGCCCGCGTGTATTACGCCCTGGGCCACGACGTGCCCACCCTGCGCTGGCTGGGCGCGCGCGACGAACGCCGCTCCAGCCCGGTCAATGCGCTGCTGGTGCAAGGCGCCATCACCCTGGGATTGATTCTGTTCGGCGCTTTCTCCGACGGCAGCGGTGTCCACACCATGGTTGCCTATACCGCCCCGGTGTTCTGGCTGTTCATGTTCCTGATCGGCGCCTCGCTGTTCGTCATGCGCCGCCGCGATCCGGCCCGCGAGCGCCCGTTCAAGGTGCCGTTCTACCCCATCACTCCCCTGCTGTTCTGCCTGACTTGCGCCGGTCTGTTCTACTCCAGTGTGCTGTACGCCGGCATCGGCGGCATCATCGGCCTGCTGGTGCTGGTCAGCGGCATACCCTTCATGCTTCGCTATGGCCGCAGCGCGGCCGCCGCCGCGGGCGCGGGTAGCTGATATCCATGAGGCGCTTCGCGCGTCGCGCCCTGATTCTGCTCGCGGCGTTGCTGGTGGTTCTGGCCGCGCTGGCCGCACTGGCCCCGCCGGCGCTGCAAGCCTGGGTGGGTTCGGCCGCCGGCAAGTCCTGGATCGAGCGCCGGCTCGGCGCCGCCCTCGACCGGACCGTGCGGATCGGCGGTGATCTCTCCCTGCAATGGCAACGCTCGCAAACCGAGGGCCGCTGGTTACCCGCGCCGCGATTCGACGCCGCCGACGTTACCGTGGCCAACCCGGAATGGGCCAGCCATCCCGACTTCGCCAGCGCCGGCAGGCTGCGGGTCGGCGTGGCCCTGCTGCCCTTGCTGACGCGGCAATTGGTATTCGAGCTCATCGAGCTCCAGGATGCCCGCCTGCAACTGGAGCGCGACGGGCCCGACCGCAACAACTGGCAGCTTGGCGGCGACGACGATACGCCCGGCGGCTGGACCGTCACCCTGGAGGCCCTGCGGCTCGGCCCCACCGTCCTGCGCTACACCGATCGCAACCTGGCTCTCGACCTGGAGGCCAAGCTGACGCGGGCCAGCGCCGATGCGCGCGATGACGCCACCGCCTTTACCGTCGGCGGCCGCTATCAGCAGGCCACGCTGCGGGGCGACGGCAGCGCCGGCTCTTTATTGGCACTGGCCGACCCCGCCGTGCGTTATCCACTGCGCTTATCGCTGCAGGCCGGCGACGTCCGTTTGTCGGCCGACGGCCACATCGGCAATTTGCGCGACGATCCCACGGTCGCCCTCCGCGTAGCGGTCAGCGGCCCCAGCATGGCCGATCTCTACCCGCTCACCGGCCTGGTGCTGCCACGCACCGCGCCCTTCCAGACCACCGGAAACCTGCAAGGCACCCTGGGCCTTCGGCAAGCCGCCTGGCACTACCAGGACTTCACCGGCCGGATGGGCGAGAGCGACATCGCCGGCAGTCTGAGCTATCAATCGCGCCATCCGCGTCCCCTGCTCACGGCCAAGGTGCGATCGAAGCAGTTGCAATTGGTCGACGTCGGTCCGTTGATCGGCCTGGATACCAGCGCCGAAGAGCGTCCGCCGCGACGCCCGCGCCCGGGAGGCGCGGAACGGGTGCTGCCCGACGTTCCGTTCCTGGCGGATCGCTGGCAGTTCATGGACGTCGACCTCGATTACCAGGCAGACCAGCTCCGCCACGGCCCGCGTCTGCTCACGCGCAATGTCGCCACCACCACTACCTTGCAGAACCAGCAATTGCGGATCGATCCGCTGGCGTTCGACCTGGGCGGCGGTCGCGTGGAAGCCCGGTTTGCGCTCGATGGCCACCGCGATCCGGTGGCCGGCGAAGCCCATGTCCAGGTCGTCAGGATTTCCCTGGCCGAAGTGCTGCGCACGGCCGGCGAGTCGGCCGCGGTTTCCGGCATCGTGGCCGGCCAGCTGCATCTCACGGGCCACGGCGATTCCCTGGCCGCCCTGCTGGCCAGCGGCAACGGCACTTTGCGACTCTCGCTGGACGATGGCCACATCAGCCGTTACCTGCTCGAACTCGTCTCGCTCGACCTACTCGATGCCGCCTTCACCCGCGCCTTCAAAGACTCGACCCTGCCCATCACCTGTGCCGATGCGGATTTCGACGTCGGCGCCGGCGTGGCCCGGGCCACACACGTGCAACTGCAAACATCGGTGGCCTATCTCGAAGTGACCGGCAATGTGAATCTCGGCCGCGAAAGCCTCGATCTCACCCTGCACCCTCACACCTTGGCGCCCCGCCTGTTCTCGCTGCGCAGCCCGATCCGGATCACCGGCAGCTTCCTTCGCCCCAAGGTGACGGTGGAAAAAGGCCCGCTGCTGCTGCGCGCCGGCATCGCGGCCACCCTGGCCATCGCGTCGCCAGCGCTGGCGCTGCTGCCGCTGACCACTCTGGGTAGTCATGCGCCGCCTTGCCTAGGCCGGGTGGCGCATCCCTGAATCGCGGGCCGGCCCGCCGCAGCCGGATGGCCAGGGGCCGTGTCGCGGTCTGTACCGCCCCCCGCTCCGCCGGCCAAGCCGACGCTTGCCACTACAATAGCGGCGCCATGCCCGCCCCTCTCCGCTCCCGCGCCTCCGACCCCAACGCCGGGCCCCGCCGCCTCGTCACACTGGGCTTGATCACCGCCATCGTCGGCAGCAGCGCACCCATCCCGCTGTATCCGATTTTCCGGCAGGCCCTGCAGCTCGACGCCTCGACCATGACGCTGATCTTCGTGGCCTACGTGGGAGGAGCGCTGATCGCCCTGCTGACCATGGGGCAGTTACTGTCGCGGCTCGCCAATCCCTATCGCCTGTTGGTGCCCTCGCTGCTGGTGGTGGCGCTGGGCGCCACGTTCATGGCCATGGCCAATGGCCTGGGCACCCTGCTGCTCGGCCGCCTGCTGGCCGGTCTGGGCACCGGCGGCGTGACGGTGGCGGCGAACGTCGTACTCATCGAGCTCAGCCCGCAACGCAGCCCACGGCATGCCGCCCTGCTGGCAAGCCTGTCATTCGGCGTCGGCTCGGGCCTGGGCCCCGTTCTCACCGGCGCGGCCCTGGAACTGGACTGGTGGCCCACCATCCTGCCTTTCGTCGTCATCGCCGCCAGCGCGCTGGTCTCGCTGTACAGCGCGGCACTGCGCTGGAACAGCCGGGATGGCGCCGTCCCGCGCTCGGCGGCGGCCGGCACCGCGGACGGCGCCGAACGTCCGCCGATTCCCTGGAAAGACTTTCTGCTCTGCGCGGCGGGGATCGTGAGCGCCTGGAGCATGGGCTCCATGATGATGGCCCTGGCGGCCTTCTTCGGCGATACGATTTTCGGCTTCGGCAACTATGCCCTCAGCGGCCTCGTGGTGTCGGGTTACCTGGCAACGACCACCCTGAGCCAATGGCTGCATCGTCAGCTGCCCCAGCGGCCGACCTTCGCGCGGGGCTGCTTCATTGCCGCCGCCAGCCTGCTGCTCCTGGCGCTGGCCGCCCACTGGCAACTGCTGTGGCTGGCGGCACTGGCGATGCTGACGACGGGCATCGGCAACGGTGCGGCCTTTGGCGCCGCGGCGGGGCTCCTCAACCACATCGCGCCGCCCCACCACCGGGCGCGCCTGGTGTCCTGGTTCTATACCGCGGGCTACTCGGTCAGCCTGACACCGCTGTTGATCGGTGTGCTCATCGACCACAGCGGCTCCATGGTCGGGCTCAACACCTATATCGCCTGCGTGACCGCCCTGCTGCTGTTCACCGGCATTTCGGTACGGCGGGCCACCCCTGTCTGATCGGCCCGCCGCCCCGGGGAGCGCGCCCCGGAAACATCACCGCCCGCCGCTCCGGACAGAACCCAGGAGAATGGGAGGTGACCCGATTGTCCCTCGGCCCCGCTCAGCGGCGCAGGCGGCGGAGGATATCCGCCTTGTACGCAACGAAGCGGGGATCCGTCCGGTCGCGGGGGCGCTCCATCTGAATCGACAAACGGGCCGCGATGCGCCCGGGATCGGGTTCCAGTACGACGACGGTATCCGCCAGGAACACGGCTTCCTCCACATCGTGGGTCACCACGACGACGGTAACGCGGCGGCGTTCCCAGATCCGTAGCAGTTCTTCCTGGAGGTAAACCCGGGTGAGCGAATCCAGGGCGCCGAACGGCTCGTCCATCAACAACAGCGATGGCTGCGACACCAGTCCGCGCGCAATCGCGGCGCGTTGCGCCATGCCGCCCGAGAGCTGATGGGGATAGGCGCCCGCGAAATGATCGAGCCCGACCAGTTCCAGGACTTCGGTCACACGCCTGGCACGCTCGGCGGCGGGCAGGGCATAGGCGGTGAGAGCCAGGCCGACGTTGGCTTCCACCGTCAGCCAGGGCAGCAGGCGATGATCCTGGAACACGATGCCGCGCTCCAGCCCTGGGCCGCGCACCGGCTTGTCGTCGAGCGACAGCTTGCCCTCGAAGTCGGCATCCAGTCCGGCGATCAACCGCAGAAGTGTCGATTTGCCGCAGCCCGAGGCGCCCACCACAGCGACGAATTCGCCGTCGGCCACGTCAAGCGAGATCTGCTCGAGCACCGGTAGCAACCGGCCATCCACCTCATAGCACTTGCTCACACCGTGCAACGCCAGCCTGGCCGATACGGGCGCGGATGCCACCGACCGCACGGTTTCCAAAACTTCCCTCATTTTGCTTCCTCTTGTTTCAACCAGGGTACGGCGCTTCGCGCCACGCCGCGCAGCGCGGCGAAACCGGCCCCGCCCACCAGGGCGAGCACCAGCACGCCGAGCAGGATGAGATCCATCCGGAACTGGTCTCGCGATGTCGCGAGGAAGGCGCCGATGCCCCGTCCCGTGCCGATGGCGTATTCAGCCCCCACGGTGCCGATCCAGGCGATCAATAGCGCCATTTCCAGACCCACCAGAATGGCCGGCAGGGCGCCGGGCAGTACCACTTGCCGGAGTCGAACCCGCCACGGCAGCAGCAGCGCAGCGGACAACTCCTGGTAGACGACCGCCCGGTCGCGCACGCCTTGCTCGGTGTTCAGGAATACCGGAAAGAAAGCGCCGAGCGCGATGAAGGTGATCTTGGCCGCTTCCCCGTTCCCCAGCCAGGCCGTCAGCAGCGGAATCCAGGCGAACAACGCCACTTGGCGCAAGGCGTGCAAGGTGGGCGATCCCACCGTTCGGGCGGTGGCCGAGAGCCCGAGCGCGACGCCGGCGACCACGCCCAGGAGAGCACCGATCGATAGGCCGGCCAGCATCCGGAGCAGACTGATTCCAGCGGCGGCCCAGATCTGCTGGCCCGCCGGGTCGTGCCAGGGGGCGGCAAGCGTCTGCGTCAACGGCACCAGCAGCGCGTGCGAGACTCGACCACCGTCCACGGCCCAGAACCACAACAGCAGGATCACGCCCGGCACCACGGCGCCGCGCCAGGGCAGCACGCGGCGCCGGGCCGCGCGGACGTTTCCGGCGTTGCGGCGCCGGCCTTCGGATTCGTTTTGAACTCGTGCCGGAACTTGCCGATCCTCGCCGGCACCCGGTTCAGCCCACGCCATAGCCACCCCTCCGCAACCGCGACATGCCATGCGACAACACGCGATCCAGCACAAAGCCAACCACACCGACCAGGATGATGCCGGCGATAACGACATCGAGCTGGAACAGCGTGCGCCCCCAGACCATCATGTAGCCAAGGCCTTCGGTAGCCGCCAACATCTCCACCACCACCAGCGCAATGAAGGCGCTACTCAGCCCCAGCCGCAATCCGTTGCAGATCACGGGCAGGGCCGGCGGACCGGTGACGTAACGCAGGCGAGCCCAGCCGCGCAGGCCCAACACATCCGCCAGTTCCAGGAAGCGTGGCGGAGTCCGGCCGATGGCGTCCGCGGTGTGCAGGGTCACCGGCACGGTGACCGCCTTGGCGATGATGAGGAGCTTGAGCGTCTCTTCGATGCCGAAAATCAGAATCAGGATGGGAATCCAACCGATCGTGGGCACCGCGAACAGGCTGCGCAGCGTCGGTTCCAGATAGGCTCGCACCGTGGCCGAGAACGCCAGGCAGGCTCCCAGGGCCAGGCCCAGCGCGGCCCCTCCCGCGAAGCCGACACCGATGCGAAACAGGCTGACCCGGATGTTATCGGCCAGCTCGCCGCTGGCGAACAACTCCGCCAGCGTCGCCAGCACCGCCCCGGGCGCCGGCAGCACTTGCGGCGAAACCCAGGCCAGACGGGCCGCCATGGCCCAGGCTAGCAATATGAACGCGGGCAAAAGAATCGCCAGGATGCGGCGACGCCACACCGGCGACACCGTCAGGCCGCGCACGGCGATGCCGGGCCACCAGGGCGCCGATAGCACGCCGGCGGCGGAACGCTTTGATAGTCTCATATCATGCACTCTTGACATGGATCACCGGGTATTGGCCCGTGCCGGCCGCGAGGGCCAGAACTCAGTCAATGCCAACTCCGCCACCGCCCTCTCGACCGGTTCAGCCAGCACCCAGTTTTCCACATCGACATCGTTGCGGATCAGACGCTCCTCACGACTGAAGGCAACGGCGTCCTCGTACTGGCCGATCAGAAAGGGATCGAAACGGGGGTTGAACAGTGAACGCAAGGGGACGCCCTCGAACTCCTCACGCAGATGCGCTTCCGACACCCCCGACTGCGCCCAGATGCGGATGGCCTCTTCTTTGTTGGCCTCGTCGCCCAGCCAGTGGGCAGCCTTGACCAGGCCCTTGGCCACTTTACGGGTAGCCTCGGGATACTCACGCCAGAAGCGTTCGCTGACCACGATGGCGCCAAAGCCATTGGCCTGCGGGCCGATCGAGTCGGAACGGTAGAAGATCTCGGCGGTCCCCTGATCGCGCAGGGTCAGCAGCGAGCTGGAGCCAATGGCGGCGTCCACACTGCCCGCCGTCAGCGCGGCCAACTGATCGGCGGCTTTCAGGTCGATCAGGTGAACGTCACCGAGCGTCAGGCCATTCTCGCGCAACGCCGACAACAACGCCCAATGCAGGATCGTGCCCTTGTTCACCGCCACGCGCTTGCCTCGCAGATCGGAGAAATTCCGGATCTCGCTGCCCTTGGCGGCAACACCGAAGATAGTGGTGGCGCCGTAGGAGGACAGCAGGCGCGTGGGTAACCCGCCCGCACGGCCAATGATGTTGGGCAGGGCGCCATACTGCGCGAAGTCCAGGCGATTATTGGCGAGCGCCTCATTGATCGCCGGCCCCACCCCGATAAAGTATTCGAACGTGAATTCCACTGGTTCACCCCGAAACTCTTCGGCAATGAAATTCTTGTTCTGGGCGATCGCCAGCAAGGCCAGGCCGGAGGGCTTGCCGAAACCTTGGCCGAAGCCGCCGAAGCGGATCACCTTGGGCACGGGCTCCGCCGCCAGCGCCGTGCCGGACCCCATGAGCGCCTGCGGCAATGCCAGCACCAGCGCCAATATCAACTTCATCGATTTTTTCATGTTGCATCCAAAAAAAGATCATGGCTCCGGAGTCGGAGCGTTCAATGCGCAAGTTTCAGCAAAAGATGGCTCATATCCGCACCGGCGGCGCTGGTCGCGCCACGCCGCCAGCCCAGCGCCTCGCGGTATCCACCCATCCATTGGCGAACGTCCTTCGCGTCCCGCTCCCCGGACGCAGCGCCTTCAGCCTCGGGCGATACGTACAGCGCGTCCTCGGGGCAGTACACCTCGCACATGAAGCAAGTCTGGCAATCCGCCTGCCGCGCTATCACCGGCGGTGCCCCCGCCACCAGTTCGAAGACATTGGTCGGGCAGGCCGACACACAAATATTGCAGGCGGTGCACCGCTCCGCGTCGATCACTTCGATCATGGTTTCACTCCAGAAAACGGCCTTTTCCCGGACCGTGTCGGGATTCTTGCGGCGTTGGCTCAGGCCGCGAGCGCGCCGTGATCGTGGGAGACCGCGACTGGCCGGATCTCGATTTCATCCAGGCCACGGGCGATCAGGCGATGCCGCAATGCCGGGTCGGGCATGGCGCGCTCGGCGCGGCGCGCCATGCCTCGCGTTTCGGGACGGGCCAGGGCACTGCGGTACATCCAGCGGGCGGTGGCCAGCATGGCCATCGCTTCGCGGGCACGCACGCGCGCACCCGGATCCTCCGGCGTTCCGCTCGGTGCTGACCCCGCCAGTTCGCGCCAGGCACGGTCGAGGCTCTGCAGCGATGCGTTCAGCCGGCCCGCCTCGCGGATCCAGTTGTTCTCGGTGGGGAACACTTCGGCCTGCACCGCCGCCACCAATTCGTCTGCGGGCTGCGCCAAGCCGTGCTCGCCCACCTGGGCTGCCGCCACAAGTTCGCTGGCCCTCCGCAGCGCTCGCGGGCCGCCGGCCTTGGCCAGCCTGGCCGCGCCCGCGCCCGCCCAGGCTCCGGATGCGATGGCCCAGGCCGCGTTATGGCTGCCGCCGCCGGTAAAGCCCCCGCAGATCTCCTCCCGGGTGGCGGCATCACCCGCGGCGAACAAACCGGGCACCGAGGTGGCGCAATCGCCGTTGATCACGCGGATGCCGCCCGTACCCCGCACCGTGCCTTCCAGGCGTAACGTCACGGGAAAATGTTGGGTAAAAGGATCCCCGGCGAATGAACGGCAGGAAGAAGTTGTGCTGCGTTTTACGCATCCAGGCCCGCACCTGCTCGTCGGCGCGATCGAGGCAGGCGTAAACCGGCTCGGTGCGCAGAGTACGGGCGATGATGCCCCGGCCGCGCGACGATCCGGCGCCCTCGATCTGCCGTCCCTGGCCATCATAGAACGTGGCCCAGTTGTAAAACAGCGACTTGGTCACCGACGAAAAGGCGGGCCCCAGACCATAAGCGTTGGAGAGCTCCATGCCCGACAGCTCCGCGCCGGCCTCGGCCGCCATCAGATAACCGTCGCCGGTGAGCACGTTGCAGCCCAAGGCCCGGCTGAGAAAAGCGCAGCCACCCGAGGCTATGACCACCGCGTTGGCTTGCACCTCCCAGTCGCGGTGGCGCTGGCGCTGTACACCACTCGCGCCAGCCACGGCGCCAGCGGCATCCTGCAACAGCGACAGCGCGGGGCTGTGGTCCAGAATGCGCACACCGGCCTCTTTGGCCTGGCGGCGCATCAAGCGCATGTAATCGGCGCCCTGCAGTGACACGCAATGCATCTGTCCGCTGTCGTCGACCGGAAAGGGGTAGCCCCAGGCGGCCAGTTCCGCGCAGCTCTCCCAGGTTTGCTGCAGCACGCGATCCATCCACTCGGGCTCGGCCAGGAAACCGCCCATCGCGAAACGACTGTTCTTCGCGGCTTCCCGCGCCTCGGCCGGAACGTGCCAGACATTGGTGCCCGCGGCCGCGGTAGCTCCCGAGGTTCCGCAGAAGCCTTTGTCCACCAGCACCACGCTGGCGCCTTGGCGGGCAGCATGGATCGCTGCCCAGGCGCCCGCCGGCCCACCGCCGATCACGAGCACGTCGGCGATGACGGCCAGCGCTTCGGCTTGCTGGCGACGCGCCACGCCCCGCGAGGCGGCCGCGACGGCCTCGCCCCATTGGCGGCCAGTTTCCGGGCTCCGCGGCAAGCCGCTCCGTACGTCACCCATGTTCTGCGTGACGGGATCCCGGCACCGGCCCGCTTCCGGAATGACATGTCCCTGCCCGGCCTCGTCCCGAAGGACGCGGTCGGCATCCGGGCGTGTAGTCCCTGCCTGGCTCATCATTGACTCCTGCGTTTCGAAAAATGATGAGGCGATGGTAGGGCTGGCCGACGCGTTCGCAAACCAACGATTTCTGCAAAGCAAATCGGCCAGCTCCAAGAAAGCAAATGCCCTTTCGGCATATCGCGGGCCTGGCGGCGACTGGTTTCGATTCTCCGCATTTGCTTATCAGCGATGGTTTTTAGAACCTACATTTCTATGCAAGCAATCAAAGGTTGCTTCCCATCACCACCGGCGGCCCGTACCATCGGCTTTTCGATCTACGGAATCGCGATGAACCTCCAGCAGTTGCGCATCCTGCGCGAGGCGGTGCGCGCCGACTTCAATCTCACCGAAGTCGCCAGCCGCCTGTTCACCGCCCAATCGGGCGTTTCCAAACACATCAAGGATCTTGAAGACGAACTGGGCGTCGCTCTGTTCGTTCGCAAGGGCAAGCGCCTGCTGGACCTTACCGAACCGGGGCGGGACATCCTGCCTCTGGTCGAGCGTATCCTGCTGGATACCCACAATATCCAGCGCGTTGCGGAACAATTCGGCAGCAAGGACGAAGGCCGCCTGGCGGTCGGCACGACGCATACCCAGGCCCGGTACGCCCTGCCCGGCGTGATCTCCCGCTTCACCCAGCGCTTTCCCGGTGTTCACCTCGAACTGCATCAGTGCAGCCCCACCGAGCTCACCGCGCTGCTGCACGACGGGCGGGTCGACATCGGCATCGCCACCGAAGGGTTGCGGCATGAAGCGGGCCTGGTCAGCTTTCCCTACTATCGCTGGCGGCACGCGGTGATCGTGCCGCGCGGCCATCCTCTGGCGCAACTGCCGGCCCCGACGCTGGCCGACGTGGCCGGCTATCCGCTCATTACCTACCATTCCGGCTATACGGGCCGCGCGAGCATCGATGCCGCCTTTGCCTGCATGGGGCTGCGGCCCCGCATCGTGATGTCGGCCCTCGATGCCGACGTGATCAAGTCGTACGTGGAAATCGGACTGGGGATCGGGATCGTGGCGTCGATGGCTTACCATCCCGAACGGGATTCGGGCCTGGAGATCCTGCCGGGCGACGACTGGTTCGAGACCAATACCACCTGGATCTCGCTGCGCCGGGGCCACTATCTACGTGATTTCGCCCTGGAGTTCATCGCCATGTGCTCTCCGTCATTGGAGCCGCGGACGGTGCGTGACGCCGTCTTCCCGCAGCCGGCGTAGGGCGCCACGGCATCCCAATCCGCGCATGTCCCTTCCGGCCAACCCGCGCGGAACAGCCACAAATTGATAAAGCTTCTCATTCAGGCATAATGCCGCCTTTGCCTTTCGTTTGCCGAGAGCCTGCGGCAGACTCTCGCCATGTCCCGCGCTTCCGCTTCGCAACGCCGTCGCCAGTTCCTGCTCGTCCTGCTGTTTCTGGCAGTCGCCGGGGCCGCCGCCTACATTTGGCGCCAGTTGGACCGCCCCACCGCCGCGCCGGTGGCCAGCCCCTACGCGGGGCCGGTGCCAGTCACGGTGGCCGAGGCGGCCCGGCGCGTGCTTCCGGTGCAACTCGACGCGGTCGGCACCGTTACGCCGCTCAGCGAAGTGACGGTCCGCAGCCGGGTCGAGGGCGAACTGCAGGAGGTCGCGTTCCGCGAAGGCCAGCGCGTTGCCGCCGGCGACCTGCTCGCCCGCATCGACCCCCGGCCCTACGAGATCAGCCTGGCCCAGGCCGAGGGGCAGCAGCGGCAGACCGTGGCCCTGTTGCGCAACGCCCGGGCCGACCTGGAGCGCTACCGCACCCTGCATCGGCAGGATTCGATCGCCCGCCAGCAGCTCGACAGCCAGGAAGCGCTGGTGCGGCAATACGAAGGCCAGCAGCAATCGCATCAGGCCGCCGTCGACGACGCGCGCCTGCATCTCGACTACACCCGCATCACCGCTCCAACCAGCGGCCGCGTGGGCCTGAGGCGGGTGGACGAGGGCAATTTCGTCCAGGCAGGCGACGCCGAAGGGCTGGTCGTCATCACCCAGACGCAACCGATCTCGGTGCTCTTCAGCGTGCCCGAGACCCGGCTCGGCGATATTCTGCCGGCGCTACGCGCCGGCCGGGCGCTTGAAGCCGAGGCCTGGGATCGCGAACAGCGCCGGCGGATCGCCAGCGGCATCGTGCGGACCTTCGACAATCAGATCGATCCGGCCACCGGTACGCTGCGCTTGCGCGCCGAGTTCGCCAACGACGACGAAGCCCTGTTTCCCAATCAGTTCGTCAACATCCGTCTGCTGGTGCGCGAGCAGGATGCCGCCGTAGTGATACCGCTGGACGCCGTGCAGTACGGCGCCCGCGGCACCTATGTTTATATCGTGGACGATAACGGGCGCGCACGGCCGCGCACCATCGCGCTCGGCACCGCCAGCGGCGGCTGGGTGGCGGTGGCCGAAGGCCTGGACGGTGGCGAACGGGTCGTGCTGGAAGGCCTGGACCGCCTGCGCGACGGCCGCGAGGTAACGGTGGTCGATACCGTGCCGCCGGCGGCGACATGAACCTTTCACGGCCCTTCATCCTGCGGCCGGTCGCCACCAGCCTGTTGATGTTCGCCCTGCTGCTGTCCGGCGCGCTGGCCTGGCGGCTGCTGCCGGTGGCGGCGTTGCCGCAGGTGGACTACCCCACGATCCAGGTGTTCACGTTCTACCCCGGCGCCAGCCCCGAACTCACCGCCAGCACCATCACCGCGCCTCTGGAGCGGCGCTTCGGCCAGATCCCGGGCCTCAAGCAGATGTCCTCGGCCAGCTCCGCCGGCGCCTCGGTGCTCACGCTGCAGTTCGACCTCGATCTGGATCTCGGCGTCGCCGAACAGGAAGTACAGGCCGCGATCGCGGCCGCGGGCAACTTGCTGCCTTCGGGCTTGCCCGCGCCGCCGATCTATCGCAAGGTCAACCCCGCGGATCTGCCCATCGTCACCCTGGCCGCCACCTCGGACACCCTGGCGCTCACCGAGATCTACGACCTGCTCGACACCCGGCTGGCCCAGCGGCTGGCGCAGGTGCCGGGCGTGGGCATGATCAGCCTGGCCGGCGGCCAGCGCCCGGCCGTGCGGGTGCAAGTCGACCCCAATGCGCTCACCGCCTATGGGTTGGACATGGCCACCGTCCGGCAGGCCATCGCGGCGGCCAACGTCAACCAGCCCAAGGGCAGCTTCGACGGCCCGGTGCGCACCGTGCTGATGGACGCCAACGACCAGTTGCGCACCGTGCGGGAATACCGCGATCTGGTGCTGGCCTGGAACCAGGATGCGCCCCTGCGGCTGGGCGACGTCGCCACGATCGAGGAGGGCCCCGAAGATCGCCGACTGGCGGCCTGGGTGGGCGCGCAGCCGGCCGTGCTGATCAATGTGCAGCGCCAGCCGGGGGCCAATGTGATCGAAGTGGTCGACCGGGTCCAGGCGCTGCTGCCGCAGCTTACCGCCAGCCTGCCCGCCGACCTCGACGTCGCGGTGTTCACCGACCGCACGCAGAGTATCCGCGCCTCGGTGCGGGGCGTACAGGTCGAACTGCTGTTCGCCGTGCTGCTGGTGGTGCTGGTCACCTTTGCCTTTCTGCGCGAATGGCGCGCCACCCTGATCCCCAGCGTGGTGGTGCCGCTGTCGCTCATCGGTACGTTCGGCGTCATGCTGCTGGCGGGCTTTTCGCTGAACAATCTTACCTTGATGGCGCTGACGATCGCGGCGGGCTTCGTGGTGGACGATGCCATCGTCATGCTCGAGAACATCGCCCGCCATCGCGAAATGGGCGCGAGCCGCCTGGCGGCCGCGCTGGCGGGAGCGCGGCAGATCGGCTTTACCCTGGTTTCGCTGACGCTGTCGCTGATCGCCGTGCTGATTCCGCTGCTGTTCATGGGCGATGTGGTAGGCCGGCTGTTCCGCGAGTTCGCCATCACGCTGGCGGTGGCGATCCTGATCTCGCTGGCCGTATCGCTGACGCTCACCCCGATGATGTGCGCGCGCATGCTGCCCGATCCCGATCATGGCCGGGCCCATCGCGCCGGTTTCATGGACCGTGTGCTGGCGCGCTATGCCGCCACCCTGGATTGGGCGCTGGCGCACCAGCGCCTGATGCTGGCCGCCATGCTGGGCACGCTGGCCCTGACCGCGCTGCTCTACGCCGCGGTACCCAAGGGCTTTTTTCCGGTGCAGGACAGCGGCATGCTGCAGGGCATGACCGACGCGCCGCAAAGCACCTCGTTCCAGGCCATGGCGCGCAGCCAGCAGGCTTTGGCCGAAGCCGTTCTGGCCGATCCCGACGTCGCCGGTGTCGCCTCCTTCATCGGCGTGGACGGCACCAACCCCACGCCGGCCACGGGGCGGATGATGATAGAACTGACGCCGCTGGCGGAACGCAGCGCCCCCTTGCGCGAGATCATGGAACGCTTGCAGCAGGCCGCCGATGGCGTGCGCGACATCCAGCTGCACCTGCAGCCGGTGCAAGAGTTGAACATCGAAGATCGCGTGGCCCGCACCCAATACCAGTTTTCGCTTACCTCGCCAGATGACGGCCTGCTCGATGCCTGGTCGCAGCGCCTGATCACGGCCTTGGCCGACCGGGCCGAACTGCGCGATGTGGCGGGCGACCGCCAGGCCGGCGGCCTGCGCGCCTGGCTGGACATCGATCGCGACGCCGCCGCCCGCTTCGGCGTGGGCATCGCCGATATCGCCGACGTGCTGTACGACGCCTACGGCCAGCGCCAGATCTCCACCTTGTTCACCCAGGCCAACCAGTATCGCGTGGTGCTGGAAGTGGCGCCGCGCCTGGCCGCTTCTCCCGCCGATCTCGACCGTCTGCAGGTGCGCTCCGGCAGCGGCGAACTGGTGCCGCTGGCCGCGCTGGCCCGCGTGCACCAGGAAGCCGCGCCGCTGCTGGTCAACCGCATCGGCCAGTTTCCCGCCGTCACGATCTCGTTCAATACCGCGCCCGGCGTATCGCTGGGCGAGGCGGTGGCGGCCATTGACGCCGCACGCTCGGAACTCGGCCAGCCCGCGGCCATCGAGTTCCAGCTGCAAGGTGCCGCCAGCGCCTTCCAGGCCTCGCTGGCGAATACGCTGTGGCTGATCCTGGCGGCGGTGGTCGCCATGTACATCGTGCTCGGCATCCTCTATGAGAGCACCATCCATCCCGTCACCATCCTGTCCACCCTGCCCTCGGCCACGGTGGGCGCCCTGCTGGCCCTGCTGCTGTCGGGCCGCCCCCTGGACCTGATCGCGGTGATCGGCATCATCCTGCTGATCGGCCTGGTCAAAAAGAACGGCATCATGATGGTCGACTTTGCCCTCGACGCCGAGCGCAGCGGCGGCCTGGCGCCCCGCGAGGCCATCCGGCAGGCCGCCCTGCAGCGCCTGCGGCCCATTCTCATGACCACGCTGGCGGCGCTGGTGGGCGCGCTGCCGCTGATGTTCGCCAGCGGTTCGGGAGCCGAGCTGCGCCAGCCGCTGGGCTGGGTGATGGTGGGCGGCCTGCTGGTGAGCCAGGTGCTGACGCTGTACACCACGCCGGTGATTTACCTGTGGTTCGACCGCCTGGGCCAGGCGCGCCGAACCACCGCCAGCGCCGCACCGCCAATGGCGGACGGCCAAGGCTGATGCTGGCGCGACGGTTCGTCACCCGGCCGGTGGCCGCCTGCCTGATGGCGCTGGCCATCGCCCTGCTCGGTGCGCTGGCCTGGCGGCTGCTGCCGGTGGCGCCACTGCCGGAAGTGGATTTCCCGACCATCGAAGTCACCGCCAGCCTGCCGGGCGCAAGCCCGAAAAGCATGGCCAGTACGGTGGCTTCGCCGCTGGAACGCGCGCTGGGCAGCATTGCCGGCATCGTCTCGATCACCTCATCGAGCAACCAGGGCTCGACCCGCATCCGCCTGCAGTTCGATCTCGATCGCGACATCCATGCCGCCGCCCGCGACGTGCAGGCCGCCATCAACGCCGCCCGCCCGCAGCTGCCGGCCAGCATGCCGGGCATGCCCAGCTATCGCAAGGTCAACCCCTCGCAAGCACCGATCCTGGCGCTGGCGCTGAGCTCCCCCAACCTGGCTCCCAGCGTGTTGTACGACCTCGCGGCCAGCGTCCTGGCCCAGAAGATCGCGCAGGTGGGCGGCGTGGGCGACGTCGCGGTGGGCGGCAGCTCGCTGCCCGCGATACGGGTGCAGCTCAATCCGCAGGCGCTCAGCCACCACGGCATCGCGCTCGATGAAGTCCGCCAGGTGCTGGTGGATGCCAACGCCTGGCGGCCCGCCGGATCGCTGGAGTCGGAACGCCTGCGCTGGGAGATCCGCGGCAACACTCAGTTGCGCACCGCGGCCGAGTATCGCGGCCTGATCATCCGCCACCGGGATGGCGGCGCCGTGCGCCTGGGCGACGTGGCCGAGGTCAGCGATTCGGTGGAGAACCGCTACAGCAGCGGCTTTCACAACCACGATCCCGCCGTCATTCTGCAGGTGAGCCGGCAGCCGGGGGCCAATATCGTCCAGACCATCGACGCCATCTACCAACAATTGCCCACGCTGCGCGAACTGCTGCCGGCCGATGCCACCCTGGCCGTGGTGATCGACCGCTCGCCCGGCATCCGCGCCTCGCTGCGCGAGGCCCACTGGACACTCGCGCTGGCCGGCCTGCTGGTGGTCGGCGTGGTCGGCGTTTTCCTGGGCAGCCTGCGCGCCGCGTTGATTCCCAGCCTGGCGATCCCGGTGGCGGTAAGCGGCACCTTCGGCGTGATGTATCTGTTCGGCTTTTCGCTCAACAATCTGTCGCTGATGGCGTTGATCGTGGCCGCCGGGCTGGTGGTGGACGACGCCGTGGTGGTGATGGAGAACATCAGCCGGCATCGCGAGCGCGGTTTATCGCCGCTGCGCGCGGCCTTGCGCGGCACGCGCGAAGTCGGCTTTACCCTGGTGGCGATGACACTGGCGCTGGCGGCGGTGTTCGTCTCGGTGCTGCTGATGGGCGGGCTGGTGGAACGCCTGTTCCGCGAGTTCTCCATCACCCTGGTGGCGGCGATGCTGATCTCGCTGCTGCTGTCGGTGTCGTTGATCCCGGCCTTGTGCGCGCGCGCCGATCCGGCATCGGCGCCGCGCGCGCCGCGCTGGCAGGCGGCGCTGGTGCGAGGCTATGCCCGCTCGCTCGACGCCAGCCTGCGCCACCAGCCCCTGATGCTGTTGGTGCTCTTGGCGGTGACGGCGGCCACGGTCTGGCTCTATCTGATCGCACCCAAGGGCTTTCTGCCCGAACAGGATACCGGACAGTTGCGCGCCTTCGCGCGAGGGGACGACGGTTTTTCGTTCCAGATCATGCAGCCCAAGAGCGACGCCTATCGCCGCATGGTGCTGGCCGACCCGGCGGTGGCCGACGTGATCGGCTCCAGCGGCGGCAGCTCGGGAGGCAGCAATGCGCAGATGATGATACGGCTCAAGCCGCTCGCCGAACGCGGCGTGTCGGCCAGCGAGGTGGTGGCCCGCCTGCGCGCCAGCCTGCCCCAGGTGCCCGGCGGCATGTTTTTCTCCAGCGTCGACCAGGACCTCAATCTGCCGCGCGCCTTCTCCAGCACCGGCGAGTATTCGCTGGTACTACGCTCGGGCGAACTGGAGCTGCTGCAGCAATGGGCGCCGCGCGTTTCGGCCGCCCTCATGGCGCTGCCGGAACTGGTCGACGTGGACTCGGTGGGCGACGAAGCCACGCTTCAGGTGCAACTGGAGATCGATCGCGAAGCGGCCAGCCGTTTGGGCGTGGACATGCGGATGGTGAACGAGGTATTGAACAATTCGTTCAGCCAGCGCCAGGTGGCAACCCTCTACGATGCGCTCAACCAGTATCGCGTGGTGATGGAGCTGGACCCGCGCCAGACCCGCACGCCGGATGCGCTGGGTCTGGTACACGTGATCGCCGCCGATGGCCGCCGCGTTCCGCTGTCGACCTTCACCCAATACCGCTACGACATGATCAACGACCGTGTCAGCCACGATGCGCAGTTCGCCGCCATCGATATCGACTTCTCCCTGGCTCCCGACGTGCCCCTGGACCGCGCCTTGGCGGCCATCGACCGCGCCCTGGCCGAGCTGCGCATGCCCACCCAGATCCACGGCGAGCTGGCCGGAACGGCGGGCAGCTTCGGCGCCGCGCTGGATGCCCAGCCCTGGACCATCCTGGCGGTGCTGGTTGCGGTGTACCTGGTGTTGGGGATCCTGTACGAAAGCACGCTGCATCCGCTGACCATCCTCTCCACGCTGCCGTCCGCGGGCATTGGCGCCTTGCTTGCCCTGCGCCTGACCGGCACCGAGTTCTCCCTGATCGCCCTGCTCGGCGTTTTTCTGCTGATCGGCATCGTGATGAAGAACGCCATCTTGATGATCGATTTCGCCCTCGGCGCGCAGCGGCGCGACGGCCTGGACGCGCCTGCCGCCATCCGCGCAGCGGCGCTGCTGAGGCTGCGGCCCATCCTGATGACCAACTGCGCCGCGCTGCTGGGCGCGCTGCCGCTGGTGATCGGCCTGGGCGAAGGCGCGGAACTGCGCCAGCCGCTGGGTATTACCATCGTCGGCGGGCTCGCCATCAGCCAGATCCTCACGCTCTACACCACCCCGGCCGTCTACCTGGCGCTCGACCGCCTGCGCTCGCTTACCGTCGGCTCCCTGCGGGCCGCGCATACCAAGGAAATTCAATGAGTGCGCCGAGCCGTCTCAAGCACGAATCCTCCCTCGGGGAGGCAGTCGCGCAGCGACCGGAGGGCAGTCCATTCGGTGCGCCGGGCCGCCCCAAGCACGAATCCTCCCTCGGGGAGGCAGTCGCGCAGCGACCGGAGGGCAGTTCAATGAACGCGCGGCCAGCCGTCGCTTCGACGCGATCGAAACGCAGCTTCGACGTCGGTGCGGAACACCGGCCCCGACGCCGGAGCTTCTTCGCCACCCTTCGGGGGCTTTTCGTCCCGGGCCCGCGCGCCCGTTTCGTCCTTCCGGGCCTGGCCGCGCTGATGACGGCCTGCGCCACGGCGCCCGTGCAGCCACCCCTGCTGCCGGAGCTGCCCGCCGCTTATCGGCAGGCGGGCCCCTGGCGGCTGGCCGACCCCGCCCTGGCCGCCTCGGGTCCCGCGACCTGGGGGCTGCTGGGCGACACCCGCCTGGACCGATGGCTGGCCGAACTGGACGCCGGCAACCTCGGCGTTGCCCAAGCCGAGGCTCGCTACCGCCAGGCCCGCGCGCTCGCCGACCGCTCGCGCGCCGCGCTCTGGCCCCGGCTGGATGCTGGCGCCAGCCTGAGCCGCGGCGCCAACGACGGCGCCAACGCCGCCAGTCGCTACGTGGCCGACCTGACGCTGGCCTGGACGCCCGACCTTTGGGGCAAGGCGAGCGGCGAAACCGACGCCGCCGGCGCCGACGCACGGGCGCAGGCGGCCGCCCGCGCCGGCGTGCGGTTGTTGGCCGAGGCCGAGTTCACCCGGCAGTACCTGCGGATTCGCGTCCTCGACGAACAGGCGGCGATGCTGCGCCTCACCGAAGAGGCCTACGAAAGGTCGCTGGCGCTCACCCGCAATCAATACGAAGCGGGTCTGGTGGCGCGCTCCGACGTGGCGCTGGCCGAGGCCCAATTGGCCTCGGTGCGCGTGCAACTGGCCGAACAAACCAGTACCCGGGCCACTCTGGAGCACGCACTGGCAGTGTTGCTGGGCCGCCTGCCCGGCGATTTTGCGCTGGAACCCGGCGCACCGGTACCCGCGTCGCCTCGCATCCCGGCGGGCGTACCCTCCTCACTGCTGGAGCGGCGTCCCGACGTGGTCCAGGCCGAACAGACCGTGGCCGCGGCCAATGCCCGCCTCGGCGTGGCGCGCGCGGCCTGGTTTCCCGACCTGACGCTGGGCGCCACGGGCGGCTTGCAAAGCGCCACCCTCGGGCAATGGCTGAGCGCTCCGGCCTGGGTCTGGTCGCTTGGGCCCGCGCTGGCCGCCATGCTGCTCGACGGCGGCGCGCGCAGCGCCGAGCAGGCGCGCGCCCTGGCCGTTTACGATGAAACCGCGGCCGCCTATCGCCAGACGGTACTGGTGGCGATACGCGAAGTCGAAGACGCCCTGGCCGCCCTCGCCACCCTGGATATCGTGATCGCCGGCCAGCGGCAGGTGGTCGCGCTGGCCGTGGAGGCCGAGGCCATGATCCGCAACCAGTACGCCGCCGGCATGGTGTCGTTCCTCGACGTCGCGGTGGCACAGAACAGCACGTTGGCGGCGCGGCGCGACTTGCTGGATCGCATCGGCGCCCGGCTGGATGCCACCGTGGCCCTGATCGCCGCCACCGGGGGCGGCTGGCGGCAGGACGAGGCGCCTTAGCCTGACAAGGCAGCCATCTCCGTGCTTTCGGGGCGGCGGCCTCGCCCTGGCGCCTGCAAGACAACAGCCGGCCCCTGCTCCGTATTTCCCCTAGGTGCATATCCGCCATTTTCGGCGCACTATTTACTACGTATTCGTAGTGTCAGTCGAAACCACACCGACGAGGAAAGACAATGTACGCAACATATTTAAGGGCGGCACTGGCCGCGATCACTCTTGCCTTCGGCATGAACGCCACAGCCGCGACCGATACCAAAAAGGTCGCCATTGCCATGTTCGGCCCGCATCCTTCGCTGCAGCAGGTCTCGGACGGCTTCAAGGCCGTCCTCGACAAAAGCGACCTGAAGATCGTCTACGACGAAGGCAACGTGAACTTCGATCGCTCGCTGGTGCCGCAATTCCTCAACCGCCTGGCCGCGGGCAAGCCCGATCTGCTGCTCGCCATTACCACGCCCATGGCGCAGTCGGCCAAACAGATGCTCGCCAAACGCAATTTCCCCATCGTGTTCGCACCCGTCACCGATCCCGTCCAGGCGGGGCTGCTGTCATCCTGGGAGGGTGGCACGCCATTGCTTGCCGGCGTGTCGAACGTGCCCGATCTCAACGCCACGCTGGATTTCATGCAGACCCTGCTGCCCGACATGAAGCGGCTCGGCATTCTCTACAACCCCGGCGACGATAGCGACACCGCCTTCGCCAACCGCCTGCAAAAGCTGGCGCCCGAACACGGCATCAAGATCACCCTGATCGGGGTCGACAACGCCAACGACATTCCGCAGCGCGTCATGTCGGCGCGCGGCCAGGTCGATGCGCTTTTCGTGCCCGCTTCCAGCCTGCTCCAGCCGGCGGCGCCCGCCATTGCCTCGGCGGCCGCGCGGATCTCCATGCCGGTGTTCGGCTCCAATAGCCCCTCGGTCGATGTCGGCCACGTCCTGGCGGTGTTCGCGGCCGACTTCTACCGCATCGGCGAGAAGGCCGGCGAACTGGCGGAGCGCTTGCTCCATGGCGCCGACGCGTCGACCATGCCGGTCATGGTCCTGGCGCCCGAAGATCACGTCATGCGGATCAGCCAGCGCCAATTGGATTCCCTGGGCCTGACCCTGCCCGCGGCGCTTCAGGAGTGCGATTGTGGTGTCGTCCCCTGACGCCACCCGCCCCGCGCTGCGCCTCGACAAGCTGCGGATCACCTTCCATGCCGGCACGCCCGACGAGCGGGTGGCGCTCGACGACCTGAGCCTCACGCTGGCCGAAGGCGATTTCACCGTCGTCATCGGCTCCAACGGCGCGGGTAAAAGCACCATGCTCAACGTCATCTCGGGCGCCTTGCAGCCCGATGGCGGCCGGGTGGAGCTGCACGGGCACGACGTCACTCATCTGTCCGTGCATCGCCGGGCGGCCTATATCGGCCGCGTGTTCCAGGATCCCATGCTGGGCACCGCGCCCTCGCTTTCGATCGAAGAGAATCTCGCGCTGGCCGAGCGGCGCGGCCAGCGCCGGGGCCTGCGCCTGGCCCTCGGCGCCGCCAACCGCAAACGCTATGCCGATCTGCTCGCGCCGTTCGGCCTGGGCCTGGAGTCCCGCATGCGCGTGCTGGCCGGCAAGCTCTCGGGCGGCCAGCGCCAGGTTCTCGCCCTGCTCATGGCCTCGCTGCGCAAACCACGGCTCCTGCTGCTCGATGAGCATACCGCGGCCCTCGATCCCGGCACCGCCGAACTCGTCATGCGGGCCACCCGGCGGATCGTCGACGACGACCGCCTGACAGTGCTGATGATCACCCACAACATGCAGCAGGCCATCGACTTCGGCAACCGCCTCATCGCCCTGAACGCCGGCCGCGTGCGGGTCGATCTCCACGGCGAGGACAAGACCGGCCTGACCGTGGATTCCCTCGTCCGCCGCTTCGCCGGCGCCTCCGACGAACATCTGCTGCGCGCCTGACGCCGAAACGCCATGGAAGTCCTGAACATGTTCTGGAACCTCGTGCCGGTCACGCTGGTGCAAGGTCTCATCTATTCGCTGATCGCCCTCGCGATCATGATCCCGTTCCGCGTGCTGTCGGTGCCGGATCTTTCCAGCGAAGGGGTGTTTCCCCTGGGCGCCGCCGTGGCGGCCGCGCTGATCACGCTCGGTGTCCATCCGCTGCTGGCCACGGTGGCCGCCGTCGTCGCCGGCTTCCTGGCCGGCATGGTCACCGCGCTCATCCACCTCAAGTTCAAGGTGCATTCGCTGCTGGCGGGCATCCTCACCGTCACCATGCTGTGGAGCGTGAACCTGCGCATCCTGGGCAAGCCCAACGCGCCGCTGTTCGGCTTCGAAACGGTGTACGACTGGATCAGCCCCGCCATCCTGGCCAGCCTGGGCGCGCAAGTCCTGTTCTTCGGCATCCTGGCCATCGCCCTCGTCCTCCTGCTGTGGTGGGTGCTGCAAACCGACCTGGGCCTGGGCCTGCGCGGCATCGGCGCCAACCCCCACCTGGCGCCGGCGCTTGGCGTCAATCTGGTGGCCTATACCGCCGGCGGCCTGGGCCTGGCGTCGGCCATCAGCGGCCTGGCCGGCGCTTTGATGGCTCAATCACAAGGCTACGCCGACGTCGGCATGGGCGTGGGCATGCTGGTCAACGGCCTGGCCTCCGTCATCATCGGCGAAGCGATCACCGGTCGCAGAACCTTGCTGCGGCAGCTCGCCGCTCCGGTGGTGGGCGCCGTCGTCTACTACCAACTATCGTCGCTGGCCCTGGCGCTTGGCCTCCACCCTTCCGATTTGAAGCTGGTCACGGGCCTGTTCGTGCTGTTCACGATCGGCTGGCCCTTTCTCATCGGCCGCAAAGTCTCGGGCACCGGGCTCTAGGCCCGGCCGCCTCAACGCTGTAGGAGACCCGTATGTCACTCCCGAAGAAAACCCGTATCGGCGTCGCCGGCTACGGCTTCATCGGACGCCATCTTTGCCAGGCCATCCAGGCCAGGCCCGACTGGGGCCTGGAGCTGGCCTTCGTCTGGAACCGCGATCCCGCCCGGCTCGCCGACCTTCCCGCCGGGCTGGCGCTGGTCAGCCTGGGTGACGCCGCACAGCGCTCGCCCGATCTGGTCGTCGAATGCGCTCATCCCGATATCACCCGCGACCATGGCGAAACCCTGCTGCGCGCGGCGGATTACCTGCCGCTGTCGGTCAATGCCTTCGCCGATGCCGAGCTCGAAGCCCGGCTCACGGCGCTGGCCGAAGCCTGCGGCCGCCGCATTTTCATCCCCCACGGCGCCCTGATCGGCCTGGACAACCTGGTGGAAGTGCGGGACATGTGGCAGGACGTCACCATCACCTTCCGCAAGAATCCGGCGAACATCGATTTTGCGGACAGCGGCCTGGATCCCGCCGGCATCCGCGAGGCCACCGTGATCTACGACGGGCCCGCGCGCGGCATTGCGCGGCGCTTCCCGCGCAACGTCAACACCATGACTACCTGCGCGCTGGCCACCGTGGGGCTCGATCGCTGCCGCGCCATCCTGGTGGCCGATCCGGCGCTGGAGGTGGCCATCGCCGAGGTCCGGGCGGTGGGCAGGGATGGCTCGGTGCACGAATCGCGCAAGGTCCAGCCCGTCGTGGGCGTTTCGGGCACCGAGATGGCGGCCTCCCAGCTGGCTTCCGTGCTGCGCGCGGCCGGCGTGCAGCTCCCCGGCTTGAATTATGTTTGAGGCCCTGCCCATGACCACTCGCCAAGGCGCGCGCGGGGCCGCCTCGCAGCCCGGCGATGCCGATAGCGAGCCTGTGGATTTCGAAGTCCTGGAGCTGCTTTCCCATTTGCTGCGGCGCGCGCACTTTTATGCCGAAGCCGAGTTCGCGCCCGCCTACCCTGGGCTGGATGTGACTTCTCGCCAGTTGGCCCTGCTGTTCGCCATCAACCGCGCACCCGGATCCAGCCAGACCGAGCTGGCCGAAACCCTGGGGTTCGATCTCAACACCCTGAGCGATCTGGCCAAGCGCAACGAACGCAAGGGCTGGCTGCGCCGCGTCAGATCCCCCGGCGACCGGCGCGCCTTCGGTCTGTACCTGACCGACAGCGGGCGCCACCTGGTGGCCACCGCCAACGAGCTCACTCCAGCCTACCAGCAACGCCTGACGGCCGGCCGGCTCTCGGCTCGCGAGGCCGGCCAGCTGGTCGCCCTGCTGCGCAAAATGCTCGGGCTGGGCAAGACGAAGCCTTGATGCGAAAGAGCTCCCGCGTGGGCTGTACCCGCCGGTATCCAGTAACCCAGCCAACAGGGCGGGCACGGTAACGTGTCCGCCACACTCCCGCCTCGCAGGGGGACTTTCCTCGGTCACTCAACAATACCAAAATGGTATAAAATAGCCGCCATGCATGTGATCGCCAAGCCGATCCTGGTCGCTTTCTGGGCCCAGCATCCCGCTGCCACTTCGGCTTTGCAAGCCTGGTATCGCCTCATGACCTCGCATGACTTCCACGATTTTCACAATCTGCGCAACACCTTCGCCAGTGCAGACTTAGTCGACGGACTCACCGTGTTCAATCTGGGTGGCAACAAGTACCGCTTGATTGCCTCCATTCATTACAACCGGCGCAAGGTATACGTCCGCCAGATACTCACGCACACGGAGTACGATCACGGCAAATGGAAAACCAGGAGACGCTAGAAATGGTGGCAACCACCTCTCAAGCTGCCGAACCCCGAACCATTCTCCAGGCCTGGCTACCTTTCAAGGCCGCTGTGGGTGTTACCGTGGTGCGCAATGACGACGACCACCTCCGGGTTTTGAAAACGATCGACTCCCTGCTCGACGCCATCGGCGACGACGAAACGCATCCTTTGCTGGAAGTCCTGGATTATCTTTCCGATCAGGTAGCCGCCTACGAAGCTACACACGTTTTCATTCCCCCGGCCAAACCCAGCGAAGTCCTGCGTTTTCTCATGGAACAGCACGGCCTGAAACAACATGATCTCGCGGAGTGCGCGCCCCAGAGCCGGATTTCCGACATCCTGTCAGACCGTCGGGGAATCAGTAAAAGCGTCGCCAAGAAGCTCGCCGCCCGCTTCAAGGTAGATGTTGCGGTTTTTCTATAACCCTTGGTCAGCCTGTCACGGGGATCGTCCCTTGCCGAGCGGCACCGCAGGGTCTTCCGTTTCGTCCATGGCTTCGCCCTGCTCCGCCTCGCTACGCAGCAATTGCAGAAAATACGAGGCGGCGGGAGTCGGCACGATATCCTGATTCCACACCGCGATCAGGTCGCGCGCCAGTTGCAGGCCGGGCACCGGCAGCGGGAGCAGATCGGGGTAGTGACGCAGGACGGACTCCGGCAGCAGCGTCACGAAGCCGCCCTTGCGCAGCAGCTCTCCCACGCACAGCATCGATACGCCCTGCACCGCCGCCTCGGGCGCCGGCAAGCCCAATTGTTCGAACAGCGCCACCAAGTGGGGCCGCAACACCCCTTGTTGCGGCGGCAGCACCCAGGGAAAATCCAGCAGACGCGGCACGCTGGCGTTGGGCGCCAACCCCGCCAGCGGATGGTCGGCCGCCGCCACCACATGGAAGGGATCGTGCGCCAGGCGGCAGGCCGCCAGTGACGCGGGCAGCTCCAGGGGGCCCGCCATCGCGAGGCTGTCCGACTCCAGCACCGCCGCCTCCCGATCGTCCGCCGCCGGCGGGTTCGGCTCCATGGGCGCGCCGCCTGGCCGCCGTTCGCGCGCCAGCGCCGGGCGGACGGCGGGGCGCGTCGTCACCGCGAGATCCAGGCTGCCGTCGCGTACCCCCATCACCAGGGGATGGTAAAGCCCCTCCTCCACGAATACCTGCATGCCCGGCCGTTCGCGAAACAACCGTAGCAGGGCTCGCGGCAATAGCGAGGCGGAACCGCCCAGGTTACTGCCGACGCGCACCACCCCGATCTGCGCTTCCGCCAGGGCCTTGAGTTCTTCCCTGGCCGCCGCGAACTGCACGCCCATCGCACGCACGTAGGGCAGGAAGGCATGCGCATACACCGTGGGCGCCACGCCCCAGGTGTGCCGGGTGAATAAGGGCACGGCAAGGCTTTGTTCGAGGTGGCGCAGGCTTTTGCTGAGTGCCGGCTGCGACATGCCGAGACGCTGGCTGGCCTTGCCCAGCGAACGGCATTCGTAGACCGCAAGGAAGTACTGAAACAGGCGGGTATTCATGGCAGCCCATATCCGTTGGTTATGACATCGACAGCCCTGAGACCCCTAGCGCGGCAGCCTTTCATCTTCCAGAATCATGGCTGATTCAGTGTTAGCAACGTATTTCCATCGCAAGCAGCAAGGCATGCCTCCAGGATATCACCTCACTCCCACCCCCATTCCCATCGCCTACGAAACCCACGGAGCCGGTGAAGAACTCCGGCCTTGCGGCCGAAGCTTCTCCGCCACCATTCGGGGGAGCCTTCGGCTCCGGGGAACGACTGCCTCGCTTGACCCCGCCCTGAAGGACGGGGCTTGCGCTTGGGCCCGTGGTCAACCCCTGGTTTTCATCCACGGCGTGGGCGGCAATCGGCGCAATTGGGATGATCAGCTCGATCATTTCGCGCCTGCGCATCAGGTCGTCACGCTCGATCTGCGCGGCTACGGCGACAGTGGACCGATCACTGGCGATCTTCGCTTCGAGCATTTCGCGGAAGACGTCCTGGCGGTCATGGACCATCTCGGCGCGGAGCGCGCGCACCTGGCCGGCCTATCGATGGGCGGGCTGGTGGCACAGGCGGTCTACGCCCACGCGCCGCACCGCATTGCCTCATTGACCTTGGCCGCCTGCCGGCCCGCGGATGCCCCCGTGGCGGCCGGCGAACAATTCGCCCGGGATCGGCTGGAACCGCTGCGCGCGGCCCAGCCGCTACAAGCCCTGGCCGATAGTTTGCTGCCGGCCCTGCACGGACCATCGGCCTCGCCGGAGCTGATCGGTCGGCTGCGTGATAGCCTGCTCCGGCTGAGGATCGACGACTATCGCCGGATCGTCACGGTTCGCACCCAGTTGCAGCCCTTCCTCGATCTGTCGTCCATCACCGTGCCCGCCCTCGTGCTTGGCGGTCGCGACGACCGCCTGGCCCCGCCGGCGCAGATGACGGCGCTGGCCGCCGCCATTCCCCATAGCCGGCTGGAGATTTTCGAAGATTGCGGCCATTTCCTGAACATCGAACAAGCCGCCTCGTTCAATTCGACCCTTGCCAGCTTCCTGGCCACCCACGCCACGGCGTAAGCCTTTGGCCCACACCGCCGTTTCATCTCAGGCGGTGGCGAACACCTGCGTGCGGCGCGGCCGGATGAGCAGATCCTGGCCTTCGGTCAGCGCCAGGTCGCGATAGAGGGTTTCCGGCACCTGCGCCTCGATGATACGGCCACTGGAAAGGTGGGCCAGCTCCAGGAAGGCGCTGGGCCCCGCCAGGTAGGCGTGGTTGAGCTTCACCGCGATGCCTTCGCCGCCGGCTTCGTAGCGCGCCACGTCGAACTCGTGCGGCCGCACGTAGGCCGTGGCCGCCACGCCTTCGGCCGTGGCGAATTCGGGTGCCGGCAACACGATGCCATCGGCGTGCAACTGGCCTCGGGTGATCTTGCCCTGGAATTGATTGACGTCGCCCAGGAAACCGTATACGAAAGGCGTGGCTGGCCGCTCCCAGACTTCGCGAGGCGTGCCCACCTGCTCGATCCGGCCGGCATTCATCAACACCACGCGATCGGAGACCTCCAGCGCCTCCTCCTGATCGTGGGTGACGAACACGCTGGCAACGTGAAGCTCGTCGTGCAGACGGCGCAGCCAGCGGCGCAACTCCTTTCGCACCTTGGCATCCAAGGCGCCGAAAGGTTCGTCGAGCAGCAGGACACGGGGTTCCACGGCGAGCGCCCGCGCCAGCGCGATGCGCTGCCGCTGGCCACCCGAAAGCTGCGACGGGTAGCGATCGGCCAGCCAATCCAGCTGCACCAGGTTGAGCAGTTCGTGCACCTTGTTGCGGATCACGCCTTCCGGCGGACGCTGCGAGCGCGGCTTGACGCGCAGCCCGAACGCCACGTTCTCGAACACCGTCATGTGGCGGAATAGCGCGTAATGCTGGAACACGAACCCGACCTGCCGTTCGCGCACGTGGACCTCGGTGGCGTCTTCGCCGGCGAACCAGACGCTGCCGCTGTCGGCGGTTTCCAGCCCCGCGATGATGCGCAGCAAGGTGGTCTTGCCGCAGCCCGAAGGACCGAGCAGGGCCACCAGCTCGCCCGTCTCGATGTGCAGCGACACATCCTTCAGCGCCTGAAAGCTGCCGAACTGCTTGGACAGGTTCTTGACTTCAATGCTCATCGCATTTCCTCATCGGCCGCGTACGGCCGGTTTTCGTTCAGAGTGTATCCATCGATCATGCCCGGCCTCCCGCCCCCGCGAGGGAAGGATCCAGGGCCACCGCCACCGGCTCTTCCGGCTGCGCCGACTGGCGATGGCTCCACCATTCGACCCCGCTCTTGACCACAAGGGTGAGCAAGGCCAGCAAAGCCAGCAGCGATGCCACGGCGAAGGCGGCGGAGAACATGTATTCGTTGTACAGGATCTCCACGTGCAGCGTCATGGTGTTGGTCAGGCCGCGAACATGGCCCGACACCACCGACACCGCACCGAACTCGCCCATGGCGCGCGCGTTGCTGAGAATGGCACCATACAACAGGCCCCACTTGATGTTGGGCAGCGTGACGCGCCAGAAAATCTGCCAGCCCGATGCCGCCAGCGTGAGCGCCGCCAGTTCTTCGTCGCTGCCCTGGGCCTGCATCAGCGGGATGAGCTCCCGGGCGATGAACGGCACGGTGACGAACAAAGTGGCCAATACCACGCCGGGCACGGCATAGACGATCTTGAAGGAGCTATCGGCAAACCAGGGCCCGAGCCACCCTTGCGACCCGAACAGCAGCACGAACACCAGGCCGGCCACCACCGGCGACACCGCGAACGGTAGATCGATCAGTGTAACGAAGAACTGTTTGCCACGGAACTGGAACTTGGTGACGGCCCACGCCGTGGCAACCCCGAACACCAGGTTGAGCGGCAGCGAGATCGCCGCCACCCACAGCGTCAGGCGGATCGCCGCCAACGCGTCGGGCTCGACGATGGCCGCCAGGTACAGCGCCCAGCCGCGACGCAAGGCTTCGGCAAACACGACCACCAGCGGCATGGCCAGGAACAGCGCCAGGAAACCCAAGCCCGCCGCGAGCAGCAGCCAGCGCACCCAGCGCGGCTCATCCAGATGCGAGGGAGGACTGCCAGCGCCCACTGGGCGGCCCGGCGCGCTGACAATGCCCTCCAGTCGCTGCGCGACTCCCTCCCCGAGGGAGGATTCGCGCTTGGGGCGGCCCGGCGCGCTGACAATGCCCTCCAGTCGCTGCGCGACTCCCTCCCCGAGGGAGGATTCGCGCTTGGGGCGGCCCGGCGCGCTGACAGTGCCCTCCAGTCGCTGCGCGACCCCCTCCCCAAGGGAGGATTCGCGCTTGGAGCGGCCCGGCGCGCTCATACCGCTCTCCCCAGGCCGCGCCGTGATTGCCACCACTGCAGCAAATTGATAATGAACAGCAGGGCGAAAGAGAACATGAGCATCACCGTGGCGATGGCCGCGGCACCGGCATAATCGAATTGTTCCAACTTGGAAATGATGAGCAGCGGCGCAATCTCCGAGACCATCGGCATATTCCCCGCGATAAACACCACCGACCCGTACTCGCCCACCGAGCGGGCAAAGGCCAGTGCGAACCCGGTCAGCAGCGCCGGCAGCACCGTGGGCAGCAGCACCCGCAGAAACGTTTGCAGGCGCCCGGCGCCGAGGCTGGCCGCGGCCTCCTCGAGTTCGCGCTCGATATCCTCCAGCACGGGTTGCACGGTGCGAACGACGAAGGGCAGGCCGATGAAAATCAGGGCGATCACGATACCCAGCGGCGTAAACGCGACCTTGATCCCGAACCAGCGTTCGAGCGGCGCGCCCAGCCAGCCGTTGCCGGCGTACAAGGCCGTCAGCGCAATCCCGGCCACCGCGGTCGGCAGCGCAAAAGGCAGGTCCACCAGCGAGTCGACGACTTTCTTGCCCGGAAAGCGATAGCGCACCAGGATCCAGGCCACGATAAAGCCGAACACCAGATTCACCAGCGCCGCGAGCGCCGACGCGCCGAAGGTCAATCGATACGATGCCAGCACACCAGGGGCCGTGACGACATCCCAGAACTGGATCCAGCCCAGTTCCGTGCTCTTGATCGGCAATGTCGCCAGCGGGATCAAGACCAGCAGGCCGAGATACAGCACGGCATAGCCCATCGACAGACCGAAGCCGGGCAGAACGCCGAAGCGCAATCGGCGGCGCACCGGGCGGCCGGCCTGCGGGCCGGGTGTGCAACCGCGCCGGCCGGCCCGAGCCACTTGGGTTTGGCCGGCCTTCACAGACGAAGCGACGACGGAATCCATGATCAGCGCTGGGGCTGGTAGATCTGATCGAAGTTGCCACCGTCGGCGAAATGCTCCTGCTGCGCCTTGCGCCAGCCGCCGAACACCTCGTCCACCGTGATCAGCTCCAGCGCGGGAAATTGTTCCGCATATTTGGCGGCGGCTTCGGCGTTCGTTGGGCGATAGTAATGACGGCCGATAATGTCCTGCGCTTCCGGGGTATAAAGATATTCCAGGTAAGCCTGGGCGGCCTGGCGGGTGCCCTTGCGATCCACCACCCGGTCCACCACCGTTACCGGCGGCTCGGCCAGGATGGACAGCGATGGCACCACGATATCGAATTTGTCCGGCCCAAGCTCATTGAGCGCCAGGAAAGCCTCGTTCTCCCAGGCCAGCAGCACATCGCCGATGCCCCGCTCGACGAAAGTCGTGGTCGAGCCCCTGGCGCCGGTATCGAGCACCGGCACATTCCTGAAGAGCTTGCCGACAAACTCGGCCGCCTTCCGCGCGTCGCCACCGCTGCGCCGCAACTCGTAGGCCCAGGCCGCCAGATAGTTCCAGCGCGCGCCACCGGATGTTTTGGGGTTGGGCGTGATCACCTGCACCCCTTCCTCGATCAGGTCATCCCAATCCGCCAGGTTCTTGGGGTTGCCCTTGCGCACCAGGAATACGATGGTCGAGGTATAAGGCGAGCTGTTCTTCGCCAGCCGGCCCTGCCAATCCTTCGGCAACACACCACGGTCGGCGATCGCATCGATGTCGTAGGCCAGCGCCAGCGTCACCACATCGGCATCCAGGCCGTCGATCACCGAGCGCGCCTGGCGTCCCGAGCCGCCATGCGATTGGCGGATCGTCAGGTCCACCCCCGTCCTGTCCTGGTAGTCCTTGATGAAATGCTGGTTGATCTCCCGATACAGCTCGCGAGTGGGATCGTAGGAAACGTTGAGCAGGGTCTGCGACTGGGACAGCGCGGATTTCAGGGGCCCGAAGGCGAGCAGGGCCCCGACGGCGGCGACGACGAGAACCCGGGAAAATTGCGGCATGACGGCTTCCTTGGAACAATGGGATGAACCGTCATCATGCGGATTCACGGCCGTAACCGGAACGAATCCTTTCTTGAATCCTCATGACCGCCACGCATAACGAGCGCTGCGGAACTCCGGCCTGTCGCATTGCCCCCCAGGGACGCCGCCGCTAACGCGCGGTGGGCATGACGAACTCCGCGCCCTTGTCGATGCTCTCCGGCCAGCGCTGCATGATGCTCTTTTGCCGGGTATAGAAGCGCACGCCTTCGGTGCCGTAGGCATGCATGTCGCCGAACAGCGACCGCTTCCAGCCGCCGAAGCCATGCCAGGCCATGGGCACCGGGATGGGCACGTTGATGCCCACCATGCCCACCTCGATGCGGCGGCCGAACTCGCGCGCGATGTTGCCGTCGCGCGTAAAGCAGCTCACGCCGTTGCCGAACTCATGGCGGTTGATCAGCTCGATGGCCTCGCCGAAGCTCTCCACCCGCACGCAGCCCAGCACCGGGCCGAAGATTTCCTCCTGATAGATCCGCATGGCCGGCGTCACCCGGTCGAACAGCGTGCCGCCCAGCCAGAAGCCATTCTCGCGGCCTTCGCCCGCGACGGCGGAATCGAGCGTGCGCCCATCCACCAGCAGTTGCGCGCCCTCGCTCACGCCCAGCTCGATGTAGCCGGCGATCCGTTCGCGCGCGGCGGCGGTAACGATCGGCCCCATCTCCGCCGCCGCGTCCATGCCGTCGCGCACCTGCAGCTGCCGGGTGCGCTCCACCAGGCGCGGCATGATGCGATCGGCCACGTCGCCCACCAGCACCGCCACCGAGATCGCCATGCAGCGCTCGCCGGCCGAGCCGAAGGCGGCGCCGACCAGCGCGTCCACGGCCTGGTCGAGGTCGGCGTCGGGCATGATCACCATGTGGTTCTTGGCGCCGCCCAGCGCCTGCACCCGCTTGCCCAGACGCGCGCCGGTCTCGTAGAGGGAGGCTGCCACCGGGGTCGAGCCGACGAACGACAGCGCGCGCACATCGGGATGGTGCAGGAGGCCTTCCACGGCCTCCTTGTCGCCCTGCAGTACATTGAACGCGCCATCGGGCAGGCCGGCCCGCTGCAGCAACTCGGCGAGAAACAGCGAGGGACTGGGATCGAGCGGACTCGGCTTGAGCACGAAGGTGTTGCCGGCCGCGAGCGCCACCGGACACATCCACAACGGCACCATGACAGGAAAGTTGAACGGCGTGACGCCGGCCACCACGCCCAGCGGCTGGCGCAGCGTCCAGTTGTCGATGCCGGTGGAGACCTGGTCGGTGAAATCGCCCTTGAGCAGATGCGGGATGCCGCAGGCGAACTCGACGATCTCCAGGCCCCGGACCACTTCGCCTTGCGCATCCGAGAAAATCTTCCCGTGCTCCCGGGTGATCAGGCGCGCGAGATCGTCCTTGTACTGGTTCAGCAGCTCCAGAAAGCGGAACAGGACCCTGCCGCGACGCAGCGGCGGCATCCGCGCCCAGCCCTCGAAGGCCGCCTGCGCGCTGGCCACGGCGGCGTCAACGTCCGCGGCGCCGGCCAGCACCACCTGCCGCTCCGCCTGCCCGGTGGCGGGATTGAAGACGTCGTGGAGCCGCTCCATGCCGGCCGGCGCCGAGAGGGCCCCCTGGATCCAGTGCGGCACGCGGGACATGGCGGCGGGCGCTGCGCCGGACGAGGTTGCAGGGATGGGGGAAGCGGGCATGAAGGATCTCCACAAGGCTGACGAGAATGCCGCCAACTATAGATCACGGCCGCCGGCTGCAGAATCCCCGGATGCTGATAACATTGTTTAGTATTTCAAACAATCATTACCGCTCCGCCATCCCGGGCAGCGCCCGGTCCCGCCACCGCCAGACCAGCGCATCCTCCATGAACCCCACCGCCCCGCCCGCCTTCGCCGACATCCACCTGCTCACCGTCCTCGCCGAGACTCGCAGCTTCACCCAGGCGGCCCACATCCTTCGCATCTCCAAGGCCTCGGCCAGCACCCGGATCAGCGAGCTCGAAAAGAGCGTCGGCATGCCACTGGTGCGTCGCACCACGCGATCGGTGGTGCTCACCGAGGCCGGCAGCCACCTCGTCAACCAGACCCAGGCCGCCTTCGCCCATATCAGCCAGGCCGTGACCGGCATCCAGGATCTCGCCGGCGAGCCGCGCGGGCTGGTGCGCATGACCTGTCCGGTGGCCCTGGGCCGGCAGGTGGTGATGCCCGAGCTGGCGCGTTTTCTCAAGCGCTTTCCCGAGATCCGGCTGGAGATCGACCTGCACGACCAGTTGACCCATCTGGCGCGCGCCGGCTTCGACCTCGCCATCCGCCATACCGACTCGCCTCCCGAGAACATGATCGCCTGGCCCTTGTGCGACACCCGGTCACTGCTGGTGGCGAGCGCCGACTACCTGCGCGCACACGGCACGCCCCGCCATCCGGCGGAGCTGTCGCGGCATGCCTGCCTGCTGTACCTGCGCGGCGGCCCCACCACGCACTGGGCGTTCGAGCGCAGCCGGGGCCGCTCGCGGCGGCAGCCGCCCGAACGTCTGAGCGTCCCGGTGCAAGGGCCCTTGCAGGTCAACAACAGCGAGGCACTGCGCGAAGCTGCCCTGGCCGGCCTGGGCATCGGCCTGCTATCCGACTTCTCCGCCGCCCAGGCCCTGGGCGAGGGACGGCTGCACCCGGTGCTGGACGATTGGCGGCCCGTGGACTTCTTCGGCGGCAAGATCTACGCCATCCGCCCCTGGAGCGCGCGGATCCCTCGTGCCGTGGAATGCCTGGTCGACCATCTGCGGCACGCCCTGGCCGCACCGGCGGCGCGGCCGGCGTAACCGGGTGGCGACGGCCGGTCGGGAATCAGCCCGGATTCGACGCGGTCGACCCCGGCCAGTCGGCATCGGCCAGCTCCAGCGCATGCTCGCGCACATCGGGTGGCCAGCCGGCCAGCCCCTTGCGCAAGCGGCGGGTGTCGTGGGCGAACAAGGCGCGCACCACCTCCGCATAACGGGGCAGGCCGACAGCGATCGTGGCCAGAAAATTGTAGGTACGTTCCTGTGCCCAGCGGCCCCGGCTACGCTCGGCATCGAGGCGGCGGGCTTCGTCCACCAGCCGCCTCAGGGTGACGGAGGCGCCGCCGCGCTGGCTCGCCAGCCATTCCCATTGGCGCTCCAGCAAGGTTACCTCGCGCGCCACCACCCCCAGCTTGGGCCGTCCCCGGCCGCGCCGCGCCGCCGGTGCCGGGGCTCCAGGGGCGGAGAGTTCCAGCCCCGCCAGCTCGCCGGCGGCATGACCGGCCACGCGCAGCGCCACTTCATCGTCACTCCCACGCAGATCGATCTCGACGGCGCGGCCCGTGGCATCGTCGAAAATGCGCAACGGCCCCTCGGCGCCATTGGCCCGGGCCGCCTTCAAGGCCATGGCGTTGGCCAGCAGCGAGCCGCTGACCAGCCGCCGATGGCCATCGAAGCTGGTGTATTGCTGCCCCGGCGGCTTGGCCATCGACACGCCTGGCGATCCTGGCTCCGCCCGCCTTATTGGCGGAACGACACCGCACGCGAAGGATGAATATCCAGCGAGTTGTCCTCCCAGCCTTCGAGGCGCGGGTTGACCAGATTACGCGAGGCATATTCGTAGATCGGCGCCACCGGCCAGGCTTCGGCCAAACGCGCCTCGGCCTGCTCCAGCAACTCCCGGCGCTTGACCGGATCGCGTTCGAGGTTGGCCTGTTCATACAAACGATTGAAGGTGTCGTCGCGGTACAGGCCGTAGTTATTCGTGGGCGTATACAACAGCTGCAGGAAGTTCTGCGGATCGTCGTAGCTCGATAGCCAGGCGGCGCGGCCCACGTCGTAATCGCCCGCGCGCAGGTTGGCGTAGTGCACGTTGGCCTCGGTGTTGGAAAGCTCGACCAACACGCCCAAGGGCTTCCATTGCGCCGCCACCGCCACGGCGATCCGCTGGTGTTCGCTGCCGCTATTGAAGCTCAAGCCCAGCTTCAGGGGTTTGTCGGGACCATATCCCGCCTCTTTCAGAAGCGCGGCGGCACGTTCCCGGCGCTGGGCGTACGGCGCGTCGAGACCGGCCTGGGGCTGCGCGGTGTACTGGCTCAAGCCCGTGGGCAGGAAGGAGTTCAGCGGCAATACCGCATTCTCCAGCAGTTGCGAGGCGATGACCTCGCGGTTGATGGCCAGGCTCAGCGCCTCGCGGACGCGCGGATCGGCGGTGGCCCGGCCATCGCGCAGGTTGAACGATAAATAATAGCTGCCCAGCCTCGGCGCCAGGCGGGTGGCGTCCGGCAGCTCCTGCTTCAGGAATTCATACTGCGAAGCCGGGAAGTCGCGCAGCACATCGAGATCACCGGCGCGAAACCGGGTGATGCCGCTGTCGCGATCCTCGATGGGGAAGAAGGTCACGCCATCGATCTCCACATCCGCCGCGTCGTAGTAATGCGTGTTCTTCCTGGTGTTCAATTCGCTCCCGGTAATCCATCGCGTCGGCACGAAGGGGCCGTTGACGACGATGTTATCGACCTCGCTCCAGGCATTCCCGTGGGCTTCGATGGCCTGCCGCGGCAGCGGGTAGAACACCGGCAGCACCAGCGTGCTCAGGAAATAGGTGGAAGGCTCGTTGAGCGTCACTTCCAGGATCTTGCCGCCGTCGAGCGAACGCACGCCCAGCGAATCCGGAGCTTGCTCGCCTTTTGCGATCGCCTCCGCATTGGCGATGGGGTACAGGCGGTGCGCGGTATTGACCGCGTTTTTCGGATCCAGCACATAGCGCCAGGCATAGACGAAATCATCCGCCGTCAGCGGCGTGCCGTCCGACCATTGCGATTCGCGCAGCGTGAAGGTGTAGGTTTTGCCATCCTCCGACAAGTTCCAGGCAGTGGCCACGCCGGGCACCAACTGGCCGTCTTTCGACACCTCCACCAGTCCCGCGAACAGATCCCGCAGTACGTCTTCTTCCCAGACGCCGCCTGTGATACGCGTGGGGTTCAGCGAGGCCGGATCGCCGATGATGCCGACTTTCAGGGTCTGTGCGTGCGCCGGCGCGGCCAGGACGGCGGCCGCCAGCGCCAGCGCGGCGAGAGAGAAACGCTTCATGATTCACCTCTTGAAACAACATAAGCAACGTTGAGGGCTGGACGCGCCGCCCCGGGCCCTGGCAACGGCCCAGGGGCGGCGCCACGCTTCGCAAGCTTGCGGGAAGCCCGGCGACGAAACACCTTAACCTAATTCCGCATCGCGCCGGACGCCGCACCGCCCTGTCGCCAGAAGGCCGCCGCCAGCAGCTCCCGCGTATAGGGATGGGCGGGCGCGGCGAATACCTCGGCCGCGGGCCCCCGTTCCAGCACTTCGCCCGAACGCATGACCAGCAGCGTATCGGCCATGGCACGCACCACGGCCAGATCGTGGCTGATGAAAACATAGGCCAGGCCGTGGCGCCGCTGCAGCTCTTGCAACAGCGCGAGCACCTCGGCCTGCACCGAGCGATCGAGGGCGGAAGTGGGTTCGTCGAGCAACAGGAACTCGGGGCGCAGGATCAAGGCCCTGGCAATGGCGACGCGTTGCCTTTGCCCCCCGGAGAACTCATGCGGATAGCGATTGCGCACCGCGGGATCCAGTTGCACCTCGGCCAGGGCCTGGGCGATCCGATGGTCGCGTTGCGCCCGGCCCAACCCCGGTTCGTGCACCCGCAACCCTTCGCCGACGATCTGGCCCACCGTCATCCTCGGCGACAGCGAGCCGTAGGGATCCTGGAACACGACTTGCATGCGCCGGCGCAGGGCCCGCCAGCCCGCCGCGTCGAGCCCGCTCACGTCGACCGCGTCGAATCGCCGGCTGCCGTCCGACGGCAGCAGGTTCAACAGCGCCCGGCCCAGCGTGGACTTGCCGGATCCCGACTCGCCGACGATGCCGACCGTCTCGCCGCGCCGCACGTCGAGATTCACGTCGTGCACCGCGACGAAGCGCGCGGGCCGCCGAAACGCGCCGCGCGGCACCGCGAAGCCGACGCTGACGCCGCGCGCCGACAGGATCACCGGCGCATCGGCCGCCACGGGCGGCTTCCCGCCCCGGGGCTCGGCATCGAGCAAACGCCGCGTATAGGGATGGGCGGGCGCTTCGAAGACTTGCCCGCAAGGGCCCTGCTCCACGATCCTTCCATCCTGCATCACACACACATATTCCGCCACGCGCCGCACCATGCCGAGGTCGTGCGTGATCAACAGCACCGCCAGGCCGTGTCTGCGCTGCAACTCGCGCAGCAACTCCAGGATCTGCGCCTGGACGGTGACGTCGAGCGCCGTGGTGGGCTCGTCCGCCACCAGCACCTTGGGACCGCAAGCCAGCGCCATGGCGATCACCACCCGCTGGCGCTGGCCGCCGGAGAGCTCGTGCGGATAACTGCGGTAGCGCCGCTCCGGCTCCGGAATACCCACCTGGCGCAGCAGCTCGATCACGCGCTCGCGGGCGGCCCGGCCGCGCAATGGCGTGTGGCGGTACAGCGACTCGCGGATCTGCAGACCGATACGGGTCATGGGGTTGAGGGCCGTCATGGGCTCCTGGAACACCATGGCGATCTCGTTGCCGCGCAGCCGGCGCATCCGCGCTTCGGGCCAGGCCAGCAACGAGGCGCCGCGGTACTCCACCGCACCCCGGACCTCGCTACCCTCGGGCAACAGGCGCATCGCGGCATAGGCGGTCACCGACTTGCCCGAGCCCGACTCGCCCACCAGCGCCACGGTCTGCCCGGCCCGCAGTTCGAAATCCACGCCCCGTACCGCGGGGACGGGGCCGTCCGGGGTCGCGAACGTCACCGACAGGTCGCGCACCTTCAAGAGCACTTCATCGTTTTGGGCCACAGCGGTCGTCCGGTTCATCGTCCGCCTCCCTTATCGACCGCGCGGATCCAGCGCGTCGCGCAGGCCGTCGCCCAGGAAGTTGAGGCAGAACAGCGTGATCGTGAGGAAGGCCGAAGGCACCAGCAGCATCCAGGGCGCGCGCGCCATCATGTCCTTGCCTTCGCTGATCAGCGCGCCCCAGCTCGTCAGCGGCTCCTGCACCCCCAGGCCGAGAAAGGACAGAAAGCTTTCGAGCAGAATCACCTTGGGCACGGTCAGCGTCAGGAACACGATCACCGGGCCGATCAGGTTGGGAATGATATGACGCATCACGATATCGCGGTTGCCCACTCCCAGGGCGCGGGCCGCCTCCACGAACTCCTGGCGCTTGAGCGCCAGCGTCTGGCCGCGCACGATGCGCGCCATGTCCAGCCATTCCACCGCGCCGATGGCGACGTAGATCAGCACGATGTTGCGGCCGAACACCACCATCATCAGGATCACCAGAAACAGAAAAGGCAGGGCATAGAGAATGTCCACGCCGCGCATCATCAAGGCATCCGTGCGGCCGCCGGCAAAGCCGGCGATGGCGCCGTACAGCACGCCCACCACCAGGGCCACCGCGCTGGCCACCACCGCCACCGTAAGCGACACCTGGCCGCCGTAAAGCGTGCGCGTGAGCAGGTCGCGGCCATTGGCGTCGGTACCCAGCCAATGGCCGCTCTCCCACGACGGCGGCGCCCGAAAGGCTTCCCAATCGACTTCGTCGAGCTCCCAGCCGATGAACCAGGGGCCCACGAAACAGGCCAGCGCAATCAGCACCAACAACACCAGGCTGACCATGGCGGCGCGGTTGGTGCGCAGGCGGCGCCAGGCATCCTGCGCCAGGCTGCGGCCGGCAGGCGTGGCCAGGGTGCCGGGGGCGGGAGACATCGTTTGCGGCATCTCGCTCATGCGTCACCCCTCGTAGCGGATCCGCGGATTCAGCCAGCCATAAAGCAAATCCACCAGCAGATTGAACAGCACGATGAGCACCCCATAGAAAATCACCACGCCCAGCACCAGCGTATAGTCGCGGCTCAGCGCCGCCTGGACGAAGTACCGGCCGATGCCGGGAAGACCGAAGATCTGTTCGATCACCACCGAACCCGTGACGATGCCCACCATGGCCGGGCCCAAATAGGACACCAGCGGCAACAGCGCCGGCCGCAGGGCGTGGCGCAGCACCACTTCGGCGGGCGCCAGGCCCTTGGCCCGCGCCGTGCGGATATGCGGGCTGGCCAAGGCTTCGATCATGCTGGCGCGCATCAGGCGGGCGATGTAGGCGACCTGCGGAAATGCCAGCGCCAGCACCGGCAGCAGCATATAGCGCCAGTGCCCGTCGCCCCAGCCGCCGGCGGGCAGCCACGCTAGCGTGACGCCGAATACCAGCGCCAATACCGGCGCGACCACGAAATTCGGCACCGCGATACCCGCCAGCGCCACCCCCATGACGGCATGGTCGGTGGCCCGGTTGTGCCGCAACGCGGCCCAGATGCCCAGGGGCACGCCGGCCAGCAGGGCCACCGCCATGGCCCACGCCCCCAGCCGCAGGCTGACCGGAAAGCCGGTGGCGATGAGGTCGTTGACGCTGCGGTCGCGGTATTTGAACGAGGGCCCGAGATCGCCGCGCGCCAGATTGCCGAGGTACAGCACGTACTGGGTGAGCAAGGGGCGGTCGAGATGATAGGCCGCCTTGAGGTTGGCCTCGATCTCGGGCGGCGCCTGGATCTCGCTATCGAATGGCCCGCCCGGCGCCAGCCGCATCAGGAAGAACGACAGCGTAATGACCAGCAGCAGCGTGGGCACCGCCTGCAGCAGGCGCTTGAGCACGAATGAAACCATGGAAGTCGCTCGGTGGAAGAGCCGTCGGCACGAGGCCAGACTATACAAAACCTCGCCGCCAGCGACGATCCCGCCGGCTCGGCGGCGCTCCGTGTGCCGTGATGGGCGGGCCCCCGGATGCGGGCGGCGCCCCGGGGATAGGCATATCCGGCGATAAGGCGTTATGGTGCCGCTGGCGTCAACCCGCACCGGCTGGCGACGCCCATGATAAAGCGCGCACCTCGCCGCCACCCCTGATACAGGAGACTCCACCCTCATGCTTTCCGCCTTTCGGTCTTTCTTGTCCTGCCTGACGGCCCTGCCGATCCTGGGCCTTCTGTTGCCTGGCCAGGCGCAGGCGCTGGATGTCCGGACCGTTCACGGCCCCGGCGGACAAGCGGTGTTCGAGTTGCGTTTTCACGAACCGCACGAGATCCCGGATCTCGACTGGCCCGCCACCTGGTCGCTCAGTGACGGCCAAAAAGACAGGATTACCGAAGTGATCGGGCGCTGGGCCGAGATCCTGCGCCCGCAGCCCGGCGCGCGGACCGGCATTGTCCATATCTACACCTCCGACGTCCGCACGGCCTACGCCTACAACCGGTCGATCGAGACGGACGGCGAAACCACCTCCGCCCTGCGTGCCGCGCTATTGGGCCTGCCCGATCCCCAATACCGGCCTGACGGCTATGACGTCGAGATCGTGTTCGGCGCGCTTCCCATGGATGACGGCCAGCATGGTCCTTCGCAACATTCGGCGACGCTCACCGGTTTCGGCATCGAAGGCATCGCCTTTCATGAGTTGGCGCACGGCCTGGGCCTCGCTTCCGACGTCGAGCTCCGTACCGACCCGGATGGCAACGCCATCCCCGAGCGTCCCTACTTCAGTCAAAACGAAAGCCCATGGAACCGCCATCTGCGCGACGACCAGGGCCGGCCAGCACAACCGGGGCAAGCGATCCTGTGCGCGGCCTGCGCCAATGAGCCGGAGCCCGGCGCCTTCGATGTGCGCAATGATCAAGGCTACTTCACGGGCCCCCACGTGAACGAGGTACTCGCGGGCGCCCTGCCCGGCGTACCGGTACGCATGCTCTATGGCGACGGCAGCCTGGACGGCAACAATATGAGCCATCTGGAGCTGGACAATAGCCTGATCAGCCACCAGTACTTCCGCAGCTACACCACTTTCATGGAAGCCGAGCTGGCGGTGCTGCAGGATCTGGGTTACGACATCGACCGCCGGCGCCTATACGGCCGTTCGATTTATGGCAACGGGCTGACGCTGGACAACCATGGCGGCTTCCACGACCGCAACGCTGCCGGCACCGCCTATCTGCCCGGCAGCTACAGCACCGCCACCCTGGGCATGGGGCTGCACGTCTATGGCAGCCACAACCGCATCATCCAGCATGCCGATCTTTTAACGCGCGGCGCGGGCGCCGTGGGGATCCGCGTGGACGGCGAGGGCAACCGGCTCACCCTGCCGGCCGGCGTGCGCGTGCATGGCCAGGGTACCAACGGCGCCGGCGTGCTGTTCGCCTACGGCCGCCACCACACCCTCGCCCACCAGGGCGATATCCAGGGCGCAGGCCCCGGCGGCGTGGGCATCCTGGCCGATTTCGGCAACAACGCCTATAGCAACGAGCGCATGGTGCGCGGCTCCTACCTCTTTTGCGATGGCGCCGACGAACCTTGCGCGGCGCCGTGGCAAAGCAACCGGCCCTTGCTGCCCGAACTGGACGGCGCGCTGGTCAGCCGGCTGGATATTTCCGGCACGGTCGGGGGCGAGCGCGCCGCCATCGCCGCCTCGGACAACGCCCTTATCGACCGCATCGATATCCTGCGCGGGGCACGGATCGAGGGCGATATCCGCTCCGATTATCGCCAGGTGGACGAGCAAGGCCGCCTGCGGCTGACCCGGCTCACCCTGGGGCGCGCCGTTGGCGCCGACGGCCTGGCGACCGAGGCGCCCGATCCAGGCTTCCGATTCGTCTACCAGTACGACATCCATGGCGACAATCTGTCGCTGCGCATCGCCGGCGGCGAGGCCGTCCTACACGGCGAGCACCAGTTGCATGATGCCCGCATCGATCCGGACGCCAGCCTGTCGGGTCGGGGCCGCTATCGCCTGACCGGCCCCGGCCAGGCCTTGGTCAACGACGGCCGCCTGGCGCCCGGCGCCAGCCTGGGGGAAATCCGCGTGGCCGGCGACTATCGCCAAGGCTCGAGCGGCATGCTGGAGATCGAGTTCGACGGCGCGGGCGGCCATGATCGCCTGCTGGTCGACGGCACCGCCTCGCTGCGCGGCGAACTCGCCCTGCGCGCCCTGCCCGACTGGTATGCCTCCGGTTGGCGCCTGAACCTTGACGACACACTGCAAGCCGGCAACATCCAGGGCGGCTTCGAGCGCACGACCGTGGCGCTGGACTCGCCCACGCTGCAAGCCAGTCTCGAATCCGCCGGGTCCGGCGGACCCAAGGCCACGCTGAGAATCTCGCGCGCCACCAACGCCTATTCCCGCTACGGCACAACCGCGGCCGCCGCCAGCGCCGGCACCGCGCTCGATCGCGCCGTGGCTTCCGCTCCTCCCGAACAACAAGGGCTTTACCAAGCGCTGGATTTCTCGGCCGCCGATGGCGGCGGCATCGCCGCCTTGACGACCCAACTGGCGCCCACCCCTTATGTCGCCATGGCCGCCAGCCAACTGGACACCTTGCGCGTCGTCGGCGACGGCCTGGCACGCCAACAAATGCTGGCCGCCGACCATGAGGCCGGCGATGGCTGGCGTGGCTTCGTCCTGCCCTTTGCCAGCCAGGCGCACCGCGAGCTGGATGACGGCAGCCGTTTCCGGCACCACAGCCGGGGGTTGTTGCTGGGCACCGAACATCAGTTGGGCGACTCCGCCTGGACGGCTGGCGCCCATGCCGCCTTCTCGGAGCAGCGCCTGACACTGCGCAGCCCCTTGCGTGGGCAAGGCCGCAACTCCACCTGGCTGGCGGGCCTGCACACGCGCTATGTGCCAGACCCGCGCCAAGGCCTGTTCCTGCAAGGCCAATTGAACCTGGCCAGCGTGCGTGCCCGGCTGGATCGCGGCATCGAGGGCGCGGGCTACGCCGCCAGCCACTCCGCCCGCTGGCGCAGCCATGGCCTGCATGCCCAGGCCATCGCGGGTTACCAGTGGGCGTGGTCCGAAGCCCTCAGCGGCGGCCCCGTGGCCGGCTTGGATTACCTTTGGCTACGCCAGCCCGGCTTTCAGGAAACCGGCGATCCGGCCACACGTTTATCCCGACATTCCACCCATCCGCAAAGCCTGCGAGCCAGCCTGGGCTGGCGGCTGGCGTGGCGAACCGCGCGCGGCGGCGCGATCGGAGCGGAGCCCCCTTCGGCTTCGGCGGGCCTTCCTCCCCTCGCCGCGACCGCCCGGCCTGAAGGCTGGCAAGCCCATCTCCAGTTCACCCGCGACCAGGAACTGATGCGCCATCGCCTGGGCCAATCCGCCGGCTTCGCCGTTCAGCCCGGCATCGGCCTGCAGGCAAACCAGACCCTCGCCGGCGGCGGCGCCTGGCGGCTTCAACTCGGCCTGTCGCACCAAACGCCGCGCCTGCAACTCTCGGCCCACCTCGAAGGCCAGTCGGCCTCTCGCGGCCAGCATCAGGTGGCGGGGCAAATCTCGGCGAGCTGGCGCTTTTAGGCCATTGGCCACCGCCATCGCAAGGGTCCGCGGCTTCGTGGCGGAGAGGCGCCCGCCGACAAGCCGGAGTGTTTCACGGCGTCTTGCCCGGGTAGGTAAAACCCAGCTGCTTCATCGCCCCGGCAAGCGCAACCGCAGCCTCACCATATCCTTCCCAGGGCTCATTGCCCTGCCGCAGCCGCTCGTCCACGGTGCGCACATTCCAATGGGCGCCACTGGTGAGCATGCCGAGCTCCTGCCATGTCACCGGCACCGAAACCCCCATTCCCGGCCGGGCCCGCGCCGACCAGGCGCTGACGGTGGTGGCGCCAAAGCCATTGCGCAGATAATCCACGAAGATCTTGCCCACGCGATTCTTCGGCCCGCTCTTGGCCACGAAACGCTGCGGAATGGTACGGGCCAGATGCTGTACCGCGGCCTGTGAGAAGCCCTTGACCTCGTCCCATTCGTACAAACGCTTGATCGGCACCACCACGTGCAGGCCCTTGCCGCCACTGGTTTTTAGAAAGGCTGGCAGGCCGAGCCCATCCAGCAGCACCTGTACCAGATGCGCGGCCTCTTGCACCTGTTCCCATGCCACGCCTTTGCCCGGATCCAGGTCGAAGGTCATCCGGTCGGGGCGATCGATGCGGTCTTTCCGCGCATTCCAGGTGTGGTACTCGATCACGTTCATCTGCGCGCCCGAGAGCAGGCCTTCGGGACGAGCCACCGCCAGCATCGGCGGGTGCTCCGGGTAAAGTGCCGGATCCAATTGGGCGATCCCGCTCATGGCGGCGGTATTCAGATGCTTCTGGAAAAACAGCTCACCTTTCACGCCGTCCGACGCGCGCACCAGCGCCACCGGCCTTGCCTTCAGATGCTCCATCATCAGCGGCGCCACCTTGGCGTAGTAGCGCACCAGATCGAGCTTGGTGAACTTCGTCGACGGATCGATCACCCGCTCCGCGTTCGTGACGCGCAGGGAAGCCGGCACGGCGATCCCCCGGCAGGCTGGCACCTTGGACGCTTTGGCTCCATTGGTCCCGTTGGCTTCGTTGGCCGTGGCTGGCATCCTCTTGCCGGTCGGGGTCTTGACCCTGGATGTCGGCGTCTTACTCGCTGCCATAAATTTAGGTTCCTCACGAATGATGGCCTTTACCGGCTTGTCGTCCCGAAGGCCACGGAATACGGAATGCCGGATGCGGTTCTCTTGGGTCCATTCGGCAAACGACACCTCCGCGATCAAGGCCGGCCGCACCCAGTGCGCCTTGCGCCGGATCGCGCGGGGATTGGCAAACGGGCTTTCCCCGGTAATCAACGGCTCGAGCTTACGGCGGAGTTCGGTCAGGGTTCGATCATTGAATCCGGTACCCACATTGCCCGCATAATGCAGGGCGCCATCCCCGCCATGCACGCCGAGCAGCAACGACCCGATTCCCGTGCGCGAACCACGCGGCTCGGTAAAGCCGCCAATCACGAACTCCTGCCGGTGGCTGCATTTGAGCTTGATCCAATCCGCATTGCGACGCTGCGCATAAGGCGCGGCCTTGCGCTTGCCGATCACGCCTTCGAAGCCCAGCTGGCAGGCCGACGCCACCAGATCCGCCGGCTTGGCCTCGAAGGCTGCGCTGAAGCGCACGCGATCCGTGGGTGACTGCTCCACCAGGGCGCGCAGCCACTCCCGGCGCCGCACCAAGGGCAGCGGACGCAGATCGCGCCCTTCGGCATAGGGAACATCAAACACGTAATACACCAGATCGCGGGTCGATTCGCCATCGAAGGCGTTCTGCAAGGCCTGGAAATCCGGCCTGCCCTGGGCATCCAGCATCAGCACCTCGCCGTCCAGCCAGGCCGACCGCACGGGCAAACGCCGCACCGCCTTCGCCAGCTCGGGCATCGTGGCCGTCCAGTCGTTGCCATTGCGGGTGACGAGGCGCACTTCGCCTTTCTGGATGCGGGCCAGCATGCGATAGCCGTCGAACTTCAATTCCCACAGCCAACCGGACGCATCGGCGGGAGCCGCTTCCACCAGGGTGGCCAGTTGGGGCGACAGCCTCTGGGGCAGCGGCGCCTTGGCGGCTTCGGACAAACCGCGGGATCCGTTTCGCTCCGAGCTTCCCGCGGCTTGCACAGGCATGGGAGGCGCCGGCAGCGCCGCCACGCTGTCGGGCATCTCGTCCACCACGCTGAATTCCGAGGCGGGCCGCTCGAAGGCGTCATGCTCCTTGATCAACAGCCAGGGCGGCTGTTTCTCATCGCCTCGGCCATGCATGCGGATCAAGGTCCAGCGCCCCTTGAGCTTGTGGCCGTGGATCTCGAACTTCAGCTTGCCTTTGCGGTAGCCGTCGGCGGGATCGCCAATTGGCGTCCAATAGCCACGATCCCAGATCACGACCTTGCCCGCGCCGTACTGCCCCGCTGGAATCTGGCCTTCGAAGGTGTTGTACGAGATCGGATGATCTTCCACCTGCACCGCCATGCGCTTGTCGGCCGGATCGAGGCTGGGCCCCTTGGGCACGGCCCAGCTTTTCATCGCGCCGTCGAGCTCCAGCCGAAGATCGTAATGCAGCCGGCTTGCCCAATGCTTCTGGATCACGTAGTGCAACGCCTCGATGCCGGGTTCCCCGCCTTCGGCGGGCTCGGGCGTCAAGGCAAAGTTGCGCTTCTTTTTGTAGGATGCCAGCGAGTCTGCCATACGCCACCTTCAGGATTGCCGTGAAGAGCTCCGGCCCATCGGCCGGAGGTCCTCCGCCACCATTCGGGGGAGCCATCGGCTCCCGATGAAGACCACCTTGCTCGACCCCGCCATCCATGGCGGGGCTCGCGCTTAATGTGAAAGAGCACCGTCTTTCATGATCAGGGGTGGCCGCAAGCCATCCCCGTTAGGCGCGTGGTCAGGCCGTGCGCCGGCCGGTCTTCTTGGCCGGGGCGGACTTGCTGGCCGCGCGCTTGCCGACTTTCTTGGCCGGGGCGGGCTTCGCTGCGCCAGCCGCGGTCTTGCGCGCGGCTGGCTTCTTGGCGGCGCCCTTGGCCGGCGTGCGCTTGGAGCCGTGCAAGGGGGTCACCGATGCCGGCGCCTCCTTGCCAGGTCGCGGCGGAGCGGGTTTTTTGCCGCCTTCCAGGCTGCGCTTGAGCAGGGACGTCAGATCCAGCACCTCGGCTCCCGCGGGAAGATCGGCGTCCGCTTCGACCTTGACCACCTCGGCGACCTCACCCGCCTCGGCCTTGGCTTCGATCAGCTTATGGATCTCGTCGGCGAATGAGTTACGGAAATTATCCGCCTCCCAGGCCTGGGTCATGTCTTCGATGAGCTGCATCGCCATCGTCATTTCGGCCGCCTTGATGCCGGCGGCTTTGGCATCCAGCGGCGGCAAATCGAGCTGCTCGAACGAACGGATCTCGCCGCCCCAGCGCAACAGATTGAGCACCAGGGCCCGGCCGCAGGGAATCAGCACCGCCAGATGCTGCTTGGTCTGGATCACCACCTTGGCCACGCCGACCTTGTTGCTTTGGCGCAGCGCCTCGCGCAGCAGCGCGTAGACCTTCTCGCCCCGCTTGAGCGGCGCCGTATAGTATGGCCGCTCCAGATACACGAAGGGGATCTCGTCGGCGTCGAGAAAAGCCTCGATCTCGATAGTCTGGGTGGTTTTTGGGAAGGCGGCGGCAATCTCTTCCGCCGACAAAATGACATACCGCCCGTCCTCGTACTCCACGCCCTTCACGATATCGGAGCTGGCGATCTCCTTGCCCGTTACCTTGTTGATCCGCTTATAGCCGACAGGCTCCATGGAGCGTTTGTCGAGCCAATCGAAGTCGATGCCCGAACTGGCCGTGGCGGAATACAGGCCCACCGGGATATGCACCAGACCAAAGCTGATGGCCCCCTTCCAGAGCGTGCGGGTGGAGGTCGGACTCTTGCCCTCGTCGTCTTTCATAAGCGCCTCCTTGACAGCACAAGGTAGCACTCCAAGCCCCGCCCGCCTACAGCGCTTGGCGGCATTCATGACAAAGCGCTTCGCCGGAGCGAAGAAATCGCAGATCGTTACAAATACCTTGCTTCCGGACGAACCTGAGCCTTTTTTATTATTCCATATATGGAAATATCATAACCTATTTCTAATATTTTTCTCCAATTTTAATTTCAATAGAATAGACCTCGTCAGTGAGCGCCGCGCCCCTCGCGGCAACCGGCTCCATTACTTCCCCGAGACAACCATGACCTCACGCTACACCCGTACCGCGATTTTCATGCACTGGCTGATCGCCTTGAGCTTGATCGGTACATTTTCACTGGGCTTCTATATGGAGGGCCTGCCGTTCTCGCCCGCCAAGCTGCAGTTCTATTCATGGCACAAATGGGCGGGCATGGTCTTGCTGGTTCTGGCGGTCGTCCGTCTGGCATGGCGCCTGAGCCATCCCGCCCCAGCCCTGCCGCCGACCATGGGGCCTCTGGCCCGCCTTGCCGCGCACGCCGGACATTGGCTGCTGTATCTGTTGATGCTGGCCATACCCTTGAGCGGCTGGCTCATGAGTTCGGCCCAGGGCGTTCCCGTCGTCTGGTTCGGCGTCTTGCCGCTGCCCGATCTGGTACCCAGGAATGCCGCTTTGGGAACGGCCCTGCAGGACGCCCACGTGATCCTGAACTACACGCTGGCGCTTGCCGTTGCCGGCCACGTGGGCGCCGCCTTGCACCATCATTTCGTCAAGAAAGACACGATCCTGACCCGCATGCTGCCCTTTGCCAGCCGGGCCTGAAACCGCCACACCCCGATATCCACCCATCGACATTCCCTGGAGAATCATGAACGCTTCCATCCTCCGCCCTCTCGCGCTTGCCGCGGCGCTCGGCCTGACTGGCCTGGGCAGCGCCGCCGCCGAATACACCACCCTGGATACCGCCGCCAGCAGCCTCGCTTTCGGCTACAGCCAGATGAACGTCAAGATGGACGGCAGCTTCAGCCAGTTGAAGGCCACCGAGTTCCGCTTTGATCCCGCCAATCCGGCGAACGCCAAGGTGGCCATCGAAGTCGCGCTCGACAGCATCGACGCCGGCTACCCCGAAGCCAACACGGAACTGCAGAAAGACGAATGGCTGGCGCTGGCCGCGCACCCCCTGGCCACCTTCACCTCCAGCCAGGTCGAAGCCTTGGGCGACGGCCGCTACCAGGTAAGCGGCGAGCTCTCGATCAAAGGCCATACCCGGCAGGTGACGGCGCCTTTCACCTTCCAGAAGGATGGCGACAGCGGCATCTTCGAAGGCGGCTTCACTTTCCAGCGCGCCGACTTCGACGTGGGCGAAGGCCAATGGCAGAACTTCGCCATCGTGGCCAACGACATCCAGATCCGGTTCCGTGTCGTCGCCACGCCCTGATCCCGAACATTGAACCTATCCCTTCCCACTACCTCCGCTTGAGTTCCACCATGAAAAAGACCTTGATTACCGCCCTTTTCGCTTCCGTTTTCGCCGCCACGGCCATGGCAGCTCCACAAACCTACACGCTGGACTCCAGCCATAGCTTCCCGCGCTTTTCCTATGACCACATGGGCATGTCCAAGCAGATTCTGAGCTTCAAGAACACCACCGGCACCATCGTGCTGGATCAGGAAGCCAAAGAAGCCCAGGTCGACGTCACGATCGACATGACTTCGGTCAACACCGGCTTCGAAGCCTTCGATGGCCACATCCAGGGCGCGGACTTCTTCGATACCGCAACGTTTCCCACGGCCACCTTCAAGTCGACCAAGGTCAATTTCGAGGATGGGCAGCCGGCCAGCATCGAAGGCAACCTGACGATCAAGGGCATCACCAAGCCGCTGACCCTGACCGTGACGTCGTTCTTCAATGGCCCGCATCCGATGCTGCAAAAAGACGCCATCGGCGCCAACGCCACCGGCAAAATCCTGCGCAGCGAATTCAATGCGGGACAATTTGCGCCCGTTATTGGCGATGAGGTGACGCTGGATATTGCGGTGGAGGCGTTGGCTCAGTGAGTCTGTTCCATACTTCCCGAGCAGCCTCGCCAATTGCGTTGGCGCCAACAAAACATCGCCTTGCTCATTTCCACCTTCGCCATCAAGCGTCGCAACGACGTTGACCGTGGACTTTCACCTCATGTCAAATTGACACTTGTTAACAATGGAAGGGGTTTTCCTTAATAGGGAAACCCCTTCATCCTGTATCATGCGCAATCAAAGGTTTCAACGATTCAGCAAAAAATATCCCGGCAATGCATATCGCTTCTCTCGAAGACGACGTCACGCAAGGCCAATTGATCCAATCCTTACTCACGGAAGCCGGCTACCGTTGCACGTTGTACTCCAGTGGCCGCGCCCTTTTGACCGCGTTGGCGCGCCCGCATGGCTACGATCTGCTGCTAGTCGACTGGGAGCTGCCGGACATCACCGGCTTCGACGTGCTCAGGTGGATACGGAGCAATCTGGGCCATGCCATCCCCGTCATCTTCGTCACCAACCGCTCCCAGGAAACCGACCTGGCGGCCGCCCTGCATGCCATTTTTCAGCTGCCTATACGGCAGCGAACTGGTTGCGCTGGGGGCTGCCGCAGCCATTATTTTTCTCAGCTGCCTATACGGCAGCGAACGCGCATATGCCGGTAGATAAACTCGCGCATCTTTTTCCCAGCTGCCTAGGTAATCCCCCCATTTTTAACGGTGCTCAGAAGTAGCAACGCTATGCAGCCATGGCCAGCCGCTGTTTTGGGGTGAATCCGCCCAATGCCATATTTGGGCGTTCGTGATTGTAAGACCACATCCATTCGGTTGCCGCCTGCTGAACGTGATCTAGGGTCTCCCAGTGGTATTGAGACAGCCATTCGTAGCGAACCGTGCGATTAAATCGCTCCACATACGCGTTCTGCTGTGGCTTCCCAGGCTGAATATATTCAAGCCGAATACCGCTGCGCAAAGCCCAGGAAACAATCGCCGCACTGAGGTATTCCGGGCCGTTGTCGCACCGAATCGCTATCGGACTGCCACGCCAATCGATGATCTGCTCAAGCGTACGAATCACTCGTTCCGAGGGTAGCGAGAAATCCACCTCTATACCCAATGCCTCGCGATTGAAGTCGTCAATCACATTCAGCAGCTGAATCGCCCCGGGAATCGAGGAGGCCGTTTGGTTAAAGTACAGCGTTAATCGGCACCGGGTCCGGGTGGGTACGGTGATAGAGTTCTTCAGCCTGTGCAGGAGGAATATAGCCGATGGACCCGAGCAGGCGCTGATGGTTGTACAGTGAACACCCCTTTTCAAGCCTTTTTCGACCTACTTATTTTCTCAGCTGCCTATCCGGCAGTGAACCTGCGCGTCATCGTGCCGTGGTCGCCGCATGGTTTCTCAGCTGCCTATCCGGCAGTGAACATCGATGAGCTTGGTCTCCCGCTGACAGTCCTTTTCTCAGCTGCCTATCCGGCAGTGAACCCGTAATCAAGCCGAGCGGCGAGCTGGCGCAGCGTTTCTCAGCTGCCTATCCGGCAGTGAACGCCGGAGGCTCGATGCTGATCGTTCTACGGCATTTCTCAGCTGCCTATCCGGCAGTGAACGCTTTCTTGGCGGGTGCCGGGCGCTTGTCGGCTTTCTCAGCTGCCTATCCGGCAGTGAACGAGCGGCCTACCGGATGACACGAATGGGGGGTTTTCTCAGCTGCCTATCCGGCAGTGAACCAGCTCGTCGAGCTTGCCCGGGCATGCTGCCTTTTCTCAGCTGCCTATCCGGCAGTGAACATGGCAACTTTGAATGTGTCGCGGCACTTCTTTTTTCTCAGCTGCCTATCCGGCAGTGAACGATTCCGTGCCGCTATTGCCGTCATTGCCGGTTTTCTCAGCTGCCTATCCGGCAGTGAACGCGCAGCGCGACCGACGCGGCCGCTGCAGTGCTTTCTCAGCTGCCTATTCGGCAGTGAACGGCGCCCCTCTTTTTCCTACTGAATATTGGGATTTCTCAGCTGCCTATCCGGCAGTGAACCATGCCGAATGGTGCGCTGCACACGGCCGGCCTTTCTCAGCTGCCTATCCGGCAGTGAACGAGGCAGCCCGCCACGACCTGGCCATGGCCCATTTCTCAGCTGCCTATCCGGCAGTGAACACTTGTATTGAGCGGTCATGGGCTACGGGCCCTTTCTCAGCTGCCTATCCGGCAGTGAACCGCGGGTGCGTGTACGGCAGCGCCAGCGCGGTTTTCTCAGCTGCCTATCCGGCAGTGAACCCGTGCGACTCGATTTCCGCCGCGAGCAACTCTTTCTCAGCTGCCTATCCGGCAGTGAACAGATAGATCGCACTCATTGCTCACCTCGCGCACTTTCTCAGCTGCCTATCCGGCAGTGAACGGCTGGTTGGGGACGTGTCGCTGGGGGGGGGGTTTCTCAGCTGCCTATCCGGCAGTGAACCTTGGGCGACGCCCAAGGCCAGCGATGGCACCTTTCTCAGCTGCCTATCCGGCAGTGAACTTGAGGGGCTGCCGTTACGCCGCATTGAGTATTTTCTCAGCTGCCTATCCGGCAGTGAACAGACTGGAAAGCCACGCTGCCGCCAGAACAATCTTTCTCAGCTGCCTATCCGGCAGTGAACAAGCGACGCGCGGCCGAGCGTGAGCTGTGCCTTTTCTCAGCTGCCTATCCGGCAGTGAACCAGCTTCGTGTACTCCCGCCTCAGGGCCTCATTTTTCTCAGCTGCCTATCCGGCAGTGAACCGGTCGAGGGTTTCAACGTTGCAAATCAAGCGTTTCTCAGCTGCCTATCCGGCAGTGAACAGGCGGGAGCGGAAACCGTCGCCAAGCTTCTCTTTCTCAGCTGCCTATCCGGCAGTGAACGGCGAGGAAATGCGCTGGGGTGTGCGCCCGCCTTTCTCAGCTGCCTATCCGGCAGTGAACTCGGTCAGCGATTGCAGCCAGCGCTCCCGCTCTTTCTCAGCTGCCTATCCGGCAGTGAACGCGAGTCTGCGGGCATCGCGACCGGCGCCGCATTTCTCAGCTGCCTATCCGGCAGTGAACCTGCATCCAGCCACCTATCAGCGCCGCTTACAGTTTCTCAGCTGCCTATCCGGCAGTGAACCCACCAATACACCCAAGGCCGCCGATCGGTTTTTTCTCAGCTGCCTATCCGGCAGTGAACGGCATCGCTCGGCGCTTCCTGCGGCACTGCCGTTTCTCAGCTGCCTATCCGGCAGTGAACGTTTGATGGCCGGTACTGGCAGGGTGGTGACGTTTCTCAGCTGCCTATCCGGCAGTGAACGATGGTCCGGTGTATGCGTGCGCCTCTTGCATTTTCTCAGCTGCCTATCCGGCAGTGAACTCATGCGACCGCCGCAGCAGGGGTCGAGAACGTTTCTCAGCTGCCTATCCGGCAGTGAACGTCGACATGGATGTCTCGGACGAACTCGCGAATTTCTCAGCTGCCTATCCGGCAGTGAACCATGACGCCTGGACGGGTGAGTACGCCAAGCTTTTCTCAGCTGCCTATCCGGCAGTGAACGCGCTCCAGGCTCTGCTGTATGCACAGAGCGATTTCTCAGCTGCCTATCCGGCAGTGAACTGGTGGTGTTTGACCCGCCACATTTGATGCGTTTTCTCAGCTGCCTATCCGGCAGTGAACGAACAGCAGCCACGCGATCAGCCCGGCCCAGCTTTCTCAGCTGCCTATCCGGCAGTGAACGCCGATATTGCCCGGCACCTGATGCTGTCGAGTTTCTCAGCTGCCTATCCGGCAGTGAACCGAGCATTGTTGACCTCCGGCATCGTCAGGTGTTTCTCAGCTGCCTATCCGGCAGTGAACCGGATGACCGGATCTCTCCGGCATTCCCGGATTTTCTCAGCTGCCTATCCGGCAGTGAACAGCGCAGCAACCTGCAAGCGGCGCTGATGGGTTTTCTCAGCTGCCTATCCGGCAGTGAACGCCATACGTACCCGGTTCACGGCGCAGTCGATTTTCTCAGCTGCCTATCCGGCAGTGAACTCTTCGGGACTCATACGCGCCCCAGCTCTGACTTTTCTCAGCTGCCTATCCGGCAGTGAACTTCATGCCACGCGGCAGGCATCCAGGCGTACTTTTCTCAGCTGCCTATCCGGCAGTGAACAGGAGCACCTTCATGCTGGCACCCCGACGCCATTTCTCAGCTGCCTATCCGGCAGTGAACTTTCACCAGCCTGCGAATGTCCTTCAGATCGATTTCTCAGCTGCCTATCCGGCAGTGAACTCGGAAGCCGCCCGCGCAGCGAAGCAGCTCAATTTCTCAGCTGCCTATCCGGCAGTGAACTTCGTGCCGGTCGATGCCGACATCGAGCGCGTTTTCTCAGCTGCCTATCCGGCAGTGAACCGTTCGCCGAGGCCTTGGCGGCCGCGGCGGGATTTCTCAGCTGCCTATCCGGCAGTGAACCCGACGACCTGCGCCCCTACACCCAGTGCCACTTTCTCAGCTGCCTATCCGGCAGTGAACCTGCATGCAGCGCACCCCGACGCCGCCAGCATTTTCTCAGCTGCCTATCCGGCAGTGAACGGCACCGAGAAGCGCGGGCGCGCCGACTACAATTTCTCAGCTGCCTATCCGGCAGTGAACAGCGTTTCCTCCCCGATCTTCGACTTAAGGCTTTTCTCAGCTGCCTATCCGGCAGTGAACATCAGGCGGGCGCCGCGAACGATCATGCCGTATTTCTCAGCTGCCTATCCGGCAGTGAACATCGCTTCGCTGAGGGAGCGGCGGCGCGCTTGTTTCTCAGCTGCCTATCCGGCAGTGAACGCCTCAGAAACCGTGTCGCGCCTGCAGTCCCTTTTCTCAGCTGCCTATCCGGCAGTGAACGATCTGCCCGCCGGTCGGGATGTCACCATGCATTTCTCAGCTGCCTATCCGGCAGTGAACGGAACTACGGGTTGTGACATTTTATGAACCTGTTTCTCAGCTGCCTATCCGGCAGTGAACAGGGGGAGATCGAGGAACCGAAGACCAAGGCCTTTCTCAGCTGCCTATCCGGCAGTGAACGCTTGGTTGGCACGGTGACCCGCTAGAGTAAGTTTCTCAGCTGCCTATCCGGCAGTGAACCTGCTGCTCGGCCCCGGAATGCTTGGCATATGTTTCTCAGCTGCCTATCCGGCAGTGAACGCCCCCTTCCGTACGATCGCGGGGTGGGACGATTTCTCAGCTGCCTATCCGGCAGTGAACGTGTACGAGTACGACGCGGACCTGATCGAGCCTTTCTCAGCTGCCTATCCGGCAGTGAACCTCTATCTCGGCAGCGGTGACAAGATCCCTCTTTTCTCAGCTGCCTATCCGGCAGTGAACGTGTAAACATTATCGGCCAGGTCATTGATCCCGTTTCTCAGCTGCCTATCCGGCAGTGAACAGACAGATAAAGCGCTCGAGGCATTGACAAATTTTCTCAGCTGCCTATCCGGCAGTGAACTGACCACCGTCTACCAACTCAAGATCGACGAATTTCTCAGCTGCCTATCCGGCAGTGAACGAGGCCGCCCAGCCCAGCGGACAGGCGCAGCAGTTTCTCAGCTGCCTATCCGGCAGTGAACATCTTGCGGAAGCGGCTGCGCTTCTCGGCTTTTTTCTCAGCTGCCTATCCGGCAGTGAACCGTGCGAATGTCGTAGGCGGCCAATTGGTGCTTTTCTCAGCTGCCTATCCGGCAGTGAACATGACGGCGGCCGCGGCGGCATTGCTGTTGACTTTCTCAGCTGCCTATCCGGCAGTGAACCCCAACACAGTGCCCGGCCCGGTTGCGATCGTTTTCTCAGCTGCCTATCCGGCAGTGAACGGCTGATACTGGCTGATCACAGGATTGCCCTGTTTCTCAGCTGCCTATCCGGCAGTGAACGTACCGGACGACGAGCACGCCGCCGTTGCGCTTTTCTCAGCTGCCTATCCGGCAGTGAACGACGAGGCTGGACGAAAGTACCTCGAGCGTCTGTTTCTCAGCTGCCTATCCGGCAGTGAACTTATTTCTCGCGGCACCGCCGCCGCCCCCAGGTTTCTCAGCTGCCTATCCGGCAGTGAACGCCTGCGCCTGTATTTGATCGCTGGCCTGGCCTTTCTCAGCTGCCTATCCGGCAGTGAACGCAGAGGTTGGTGCCCACATCCATGCAGCGATTTTCTCAGCTGCCTATCCGGCAGTGAACATCTGCCGCGCTACAGCTTCCTGCTCGGCCCTTTTCTCAGCTGCCTATCCGGCAGTGAACCTGAACCCGGTGCATCGGGCCGTTTTCGTCGATTTCTCAGCTGCCTATCCGGCAGTGAACAAGGGGCCATATCCGACGGACGAGCTGATAGATTTCTCAGCTGCCTATCCAGCAGTGAACAGATATTGCTCACCAAGGCGCCTATCAATGACTTTCTCAGCTGCCTATCCGGCAGTGAACCGTCGGCGAGCTCGCCCAGGACGCCGGGCATTTTTCTCAGCTGCCTATCCGGCAGTGAACCCGGCGGGTCTTCTTATTTCAGGGGTCGCTTCTTTCTCAGCTGCCTATCCGGCAGTGAACGCTGTGATTGCGGATCTCGGGCTGCCGCTCACTTTCTCAGCTGCCTATCCGGCAGTGAACGCTGCAGTAATGGTTTCGTCGATTCGCATTCTTTTCTCAGCTGCCTATCCGGCAGTGAACAGCGATGGTTTCTGACGGAAAGTATCAGTGCATTTCTCAGCTGCCTATCCGGCAGTGAACGGTGTCGAGGTCTGACGAAGCCGCATCGCTTTTTTCTCAGCTGCCTATCCGGCAGTGAACGGTGGACGACTCGCCAACGGCGGTGATGGGCAGTTTCTCAGCTGCCTATCCGGCAGTGAACGCGGTGGCGGTGGGGGCTGCGTCTCGCCGATTTTTCTCAGCTGCCTATCCGGCAGTGAACGTGTATTTCGGCATGTCATGACTCCCGAGAGGCTTTCTCAGCTGCCTATCCGGCAGTGAACCCGCCAACGCCGCGTCCGCCACGACATCGGCTTTTCTCAGCTGCCTATCCGGCAGTGAACAGAGGAATTCTGGCCATCATCGGCCTTTTTTTTTTCTCAGCTGCCTATCCGGCAGTGAACCTCATCGACATGCTGGGCCGCGAGGCCGAGTTTTTCTCAGCTGCCTATCCGGCAGTGAACTGGAAGCGCCTGGGCGGCGAGCGGGGCAAGGGTTTTCTCAGCTGCCTATCCGGCAGTGAACGCGTTACTGGCTGCGCAGCCGTGACGACCGACTTTCTCAGCTGCCTATCCGGCAGTGAACGGGATGAACCATATGTGGCTCAAGATGTCATCTTTTCTCAGCTGCCTATCCGGCAGTGAACGTTACGGTCGAAAAACGCACAGCCGAGGGGTGTTTCTCAGCTGCCTATCCGGCAGTGAACGGCCGCCGGGGCGGCTCAAAGTGCTGCCGCTATTTCTCAGCTGCCTATCCGGCAGTGAACTGCTGGGATGCGGATGGTGCCGCCCTTGCTCATTTCTCAGCTGCCTATCCGGCAGTGAACCGCGAGCAGCTCCGCGAGCCGTGCCAGGCTGCTTTCTCAGCTGCCTATCCGGCAGTGAACTCACTCTCAGCGCATGGCAGCGATGGGAGCAGTTTCTCAGCTGCCTATCCGGCAGTGAACGAGTCGCACGGGAATGGCAAAAAATAGGCCACTTTCTCAGCTGCCTATCCGGCAGTGAACTTCGCCAGACCCCCACGTCCAATTGCGCCGGATTTCTCAGCTGCCTATCCGGCAGTGAACTAGAGCAAAATTATGCTACTTCACTGATTTTTAAAGAACTTTCGTCAAAATCCCGTAAGACACCAAATTTTCATTGACTCCTATAAGCCATTGATTTATATAGAAATAAAATCGTCGCCAAAAAAAGGGTCAAAACCATGGCACAGTTGCGGTAGAACTCAGACCATAGGTGTTGAACTCTCCCTCCACCGCTTCGGCCTGGGGCTCGCTCAGTCTCAGAAATAAGCAAAATGCCTGCGCGGTGCTACGACTACGCAGTCGCACATAAGGCAGATCGGGGCGCCGCTCCACGTGATCAGGGATGATCTCCCTGAGCTCCTCCATCGTTTCGCCCTTACGTCGTGCCCGCCGACGGCGAAGGCGCTCGGCGTTGGTTTTGAACTGACACCGCTGCAGCCGCCGATGCTCTGTCTGAAGAGGTACCGCCGCTACCGGTGTCAACTCCGTATGATCACGCATCCCGCGCAACCAGTCCGTGGCAAGCAAACGTTGCAACGCTCCTTCATGTCCATGCAGGCGCAGAACGTCGCCGAGGCTGCGAGGCTGCAGGCAATACCGGGGAAAACTAACGCCGATGTCGCTGGCGTCAAGTTGCACCAATGTCCGATGCAGTTTGGCGTACAAAGCGCCAAGCAGGTGGGTTTGGGCGAACTCAGGATCCGGCAATAAGCGAATATCGATGAAATGCGTCGTCATACGCGTCAATTCCCGGCGTCGCCAAACACACCACCTCGAATCAGCACCGCCATAACGAAATGCTGCTGCTCAACGGGGGGAACCTTATCCTTCAGCAGCCAATCATCCAGCAGGTTGTAGAAGTCCTGCTTTTGCTTGGGTTGCCGATAGGCTTTGCCTTGCGTTGTGACAGACCCATAAGGCTCCACCGCGATGGGCCCCAGTTCGTTCGCCCCCTCGTACCAGTCATCCACCGTCCGAATGGCGTTCCCCAGCTTCTGCGAATGAATCGCCGCCACTTTATCGACGTGGTACAGCGTCTTGCTTTTGTCACCACGCCCCCGATCCAGGATCAGCTCCTGGGATGGGAAGACCTCCTGAGCAGCTCCCACACGCGCAAACGCAGTGATCTGCAACAGCACATGCCGTTTGCCAGCAAGGCCATCGGCGATCAAGGCGGCGAGAGCGTCGCGATCCGACTGCGCATCGCCAGCGTCGAAATGGCGCAAACTCAACTGCAAAGCGTCGAACGTCCAGCTCTTCGTTGCCGTGCCCTTCTCGATGAGGGCGACGGTCACCTCGACCTGCTCGGCTCCTACGCGGTTGCGCCACAAAAAGCGCCCCGTTGCCAGATTATGCGCGTAGCGACGCGCCAGCTCGCCAAAACCCTGGCTATCTACATAGCCCTGCACCGTTTGCAAGAGCTTGGCTTCGTAGTCGGCATTGTTGCAGGCAGACGGTTTGCCAGCGCCCGGCAGTACACGCAGCGTGAAACTCACCTTGAGCGTGTCCGCCTCGGCCGGCAATGTAGCGACGTCCACGGTCTGCAAGTTGGGGTTCTCGATCGCGGCATCGAGCTTGGCGGGATCCTGCTCCTTGGTCTTGAGGCGGTTGGAAATTGTGCCCCGGACGGATTTTTCCCGAAGAGCAATCGCCGGCCAGCGAGCCGCTTCGGCTTGGTCATCCCAGCGCCCCGCATGAAACAAGGCGTCGGACGGATCGAGTTTACGTTCGAAGGCAAGGACAGAAGCAGTTTTCAAAGACATGACGGAATCCTTTTCCAATAACGACAGATCAGTGTTCAGATGCTTGAGGTGTTCTCGAACGGCGGCATCGAAGATGCGGGGACGTCGTCCTCATTTGTCTCCGACGGCGTGTAACCATTACGGCAACGGTAAAGTCCGGCATCGGGTTGATAATCCGGCCACCAGAACAGATCCTGCACCTGCCGCAATCGGTGCGGACTGATCCATTGGCCAATGGAATACACACCTTCGACAAAGCGAAACGGCGTCTTGCCATCGCGCGCGTTGGCCACTTTCCCCCCTTCATACAACGGTGACAAAGCAGCGTATCCTGCCGGGATCGGTACGATCCAACCCCCGCCTGCGGGACGATCGTGCTTCCACTCGACCTTGCCTTGCTCATCCCTCTCGCTGCGGTAATTGAAACGGGAGAGATCCAACCAGGCATCCAGCACCGTCGAGGCAGGCTCCCGCTCCCGCAACGTCTGCCAGTGTCGTTGTAAGAGGTCATCACGGCTCACCAGCGCAAAACCGGGTAGCCAACGGCGGCGCAACTTGCGGAACTCCTTCGCTTGTTCTTCCGGCGTGTCGGGCCAGGCCAGGATCTGCGGCTGAGCACGTTTGCCCGGCGGCAGGACCGTACCGCCCGCGACCCGCATGGAGCCAACGATATCGCGCACCTGCCAGGCGACCTCCCGGCGTCGCTCATCGCTCTCTTGAAAAAGAAGATGATTCTCGCTGGCAGCATCGCCGCCATCAACCTGGAAGACCAGGGTGATGTCCAGGTGAATCCGGCCCTCCTCCACGATTGCCGCCGTGCTCCCGTCTTTGTCCACTGGGTTGCGCGTCAGACGAAACGTCCTGACGTAACCGTCGTTCACCTGTTCCTCGTAGCCATGGCAGATCACCCCGATCTTCTCGGGCACCAATGGAATACCCGCTGCGGCCAACTTGCGGTCCAAGGCCCACATCAGGCCCAGGAAAGCCGTCAACGACGGAAAGCCGTGCGTCATCGGGCTGGAAATCGCATTGGCATTCTGAATGCGGAGATAAGGGAGGATCAAAAGGCCCTGCGGATCTCGAGTAGCCGTCGTCATATCACCCCCATCCGCGTCGGAATGTAATGCGGTGCATCGAGACAAGTGCGCGCTTCATGCAGGCGCTGTGCCCAACCGTGTTCGGACTCATCCACCAAAAGCTCCCTGCGCCACTGGCGTTGTTCCGCCTCCCCCACCGGGAGCCGGCCAGACAATTGCGCATTGAGCCAATTGCCAAAACGATGTCCCACTTGCGCCGGCCAATCCATCTGCATCCACTGACGCCGGAAGACTTCGTCGTCTTCCGCCCTCGCGGGATCGAGCCAGAGCTGCTCCTCTGGCACCAGTTCGCAGCGAGCATCAGCCGTCCAGCCGTCGGGCCAGCCCTGCTGAAGCTCGGTTGCCATGATGACCAATTCGTCGATCAAGCTGGACACATAACCGTCTACCCGGTCGCGAGTATCGACATTGGACGGAGGTTGGGCGAGAAGAAATCGCAATAGCGCCCGCACCGTGGGGCGCACACCGTCCCGGTGTAACAGCATCTGGTCTATCACCGAGGTCACGCCCCAGGGCTGCCGTAGTTTTCGAGGACGCCATTGCGGAGGCAGAGAGGCAAAAAGGTAATTGACCCCGCCACGCTCCGAATTTAACTGCGAGATATTCTGTGGTTTTGTGCCACCAAATTTCCGTACAGCCAAGCCGGGATACTCGCGTAGTGCATCAGCGTGCTCCTCACCTGCTCGCCGAGCTGCACGGGCCGCCTTATTGGTCTCGCCAAAACGGTCTTCCTGCAAGACGCCATGCACGGCATGGGCCAGAGATGTGGCGTAGAGCGGTGCCAGCAAATGGTATTGCGCGTCGTCCGCAGCATCCTCGCCTGCCAGCCAATATACCTGCTTGGCCAGTGCATGGCTGGCCAGCGCCCCATCTTTGCCCTGTGTCAATCCGACGAATGCGATTTGCCACGCTTTAGCTTTTTTTGGATCGTCGCTGAGCGCCCGTACCACGACCGGATCATCGGCCAGCAAACCATCGAGCAGACTGCGGCCATTGATTTGCAGCCTTAGAAACTTATAAACATCAAGCGCCGCCGCATTGCCCACCACATCGCTGACAAACCCTTGACCCAGAACGTGGCTCCCCACCAGATCCAGCGACGGTAGTTGCGACGGCACCACGTATAAGTTGGTACCACGCGCATCGGGGTGAATGGGCTTGAGCGCATGGGTGACAGCCTGGATCTGGCGAACTCGCCGCGCGGCGTCTTCCAACCACATATCCGGCTCAAACTGCGCAATCAGTTCGGCCCGTTTGGGATCCTCGAGTGTCAGTTTGTCGAGTCTGGCTTGGAGACGATCTTGGAGAAACGTCGCGATCGAGGCTCGTATGCGACGAGTACCTTCGGGACCCAGGGTGTCTTGCATAGATTCTCCAGAGCCAAAATATAGTAATAAAACCACATTATTTGTAACTATTTGCGCATAATAATCGATAACTTCGAATAAGGCTATATGACTCCGCGACGACCCTCTCTTGCCAGGCTCAAATCTTTTGGGAGAACCCCAGTACCGGATGCCAGCGCCACCCTTGGTTGTTCTGCGGCAGGCTGGCGCGCGCGTATTTCCTGGCGAACACATCCAGCGGCAACTCCATATCGTCCGCTTGCGCAACCATCATCGACATCAGATCCATCTTTCCCCAAGGGGAGATTCCTTGGCCTCTTACCATTTCGTCGTCGATCCGATGATTGAGGCTGCCGTCGATCCTGACATAGAGCTCCTGCCATTTCCTCTCGCCTTCCGCCACTCGGCACAAGGCGTAGTCTTCGCCATCATCATCCGGCAGCAGAACAACCTCCACGTCTGGCCTCGCGTCCTCCCGAAAGGGCTGCACTTGCTGCAAAAAGCCGGTCAGGCTGGCCTGCTCACGGTGCCAGAAGCTACTGGCATTCAAGGTAGTCGGAGTGTCCGGCTCCGGACGCTGGGTTGCCAAGCGATTGCGTCGAACCGGAGCCGATGCCGGTTTGGGAAGCAGCATCTGGGCCTCCATCCTGGCATGTTCCAGATCCACCAAACTGCCACCCGGCACGCGCTCTGCCATTGAACGCGGCAGAATGCGCGGGCGGGCATCGACCGGCATCCGGCCCTGCCCATCCAGCCAGGGCGCCAGCAATGCTTCAAGCGTATGAGGACGCAAGGGGAACTCCTCACTTTCAAAACCAGGGCGACAGAATGCCGGCTTGTCCGGCTGATCGAAATGGCGAAGGTTGGTGTTGCACAGCAACAGATTGGGGCGTGCCACAACCTTATGCTGCCTGTGGCGCAGCACCCGCCCAGCCAACTGGATCAACGAGCGCATCGATGAAGGTTCGACCACGGCCCAATCGTAATCATGATCTCGTCCCACCTCGGTGACGGGTGAACCGAGCACGATGAACAACTGATCCTGCGCCGCCTCGGCGTCGAGTGCCAGGCGCACCTCCGGCAGGTCGAACACCGCGTTCTCATCGCGACGGTTCAATGTCGTGTCCAGCCGCTGCTCGATGGCCGAACGGATAAACAAGGGATATTGCGAGTGGTACACGCACAAATGAATATGAACGCCCTGCGACACCCCATGCCGGAACAGCGCCAGGGCCACGTCGAACAAGGGGTCGATGTTTGCCATGCGGATCAGCCCGAAGCTGACCCGCTTGCCGCTGTGCGGGTCCACACTATGGTGTTGAGCATGCAAAGACAGCGCCGCATCTCGCAGCACCCCGGCAAAGCGAGTGCGACGCTCGCTCCGGTCAACGCCCCCCAGCCCGTGAGGCAAGGGCAATAACGCAGCCCGGCGCCGCACGGGCTGAGCGCCCAGCTTCTCGTCACGCCGCCGAGCAAAAGTCAGATGCCGCTGGTGAAAGTCTTTGGCATCCGCACAATCGGCATGCTCTTGGCTAAATTCGTCCACCCAGAGGCAGCAGATATCGGGAACTTCGCCAGGACGCTGGCCACGGTTCTTCTGATACCAATGACGCCCTTCCCGATAAGCCAGAAATAAACCTTCGACCAACGCAGCAGGTAAGGTGGCCGACGACAACAACACGCGCGCACCCAATAGCCCCGCCCAATGGACCAGACGAGTCAGCGCCGGCAGATCGGCCAAGTCGAAATCATCTGGCTCGTCCAACACCAGATCGCCGCTGAGCAAGCGCAGCATGGGCGCAATCTGGCGGCCGCCACGCAGGCTCTCGGTAGCGGGAGTCAGATGATCCACCGTACAGACCAGCAGGGGCGCGGTCAGCATTCGGCGGGCATTGGCCTCATTCCCCAAATGATCCAGGACGGGATGCCGATCATTGCCCTCGAATACGACATGGGTGGTCTCATCGAGCAGACCCTGGCTCGAGGCCGAGCCGGATTGTTCCGCCAATTGTTCATAGTATTCAAATAACTCGCGACTGGCGGCCCCCCCAACCTGAATGGCCAACTCGTCGTCGCCCAAGCCCAGCGCCTGCTGAAAACTACGGCCAGTCTGCAAGGTCAGCGTGCGCAGACCAATCGCAAACGCACAACGCAGGCCCCGGGCCGGATCGGCCAAGGCATTCATGATGCGCGCATTGCCCAAGGTTTTGCCGCAACCGGTGGAAGCCATGTTGACGATGAAAGCGCCATGATCCACCGCCCGCCCACGCACGCCGGCAGCCAGATCGGCAGCCTTATCCTGCCACTGAAACAAGGGATTCTTGCTACGTTGCTTCAAGCCCCGATGCCGCACCAGATGAGGCAATTGACCCGCGAAGCTGGGCAGGGCATACACCAGGTGGCTGGCATGCAGCTCCACGCCCAGCAGGTGTTCATCCAGGCGCTGCAGGCGAGCGCCCGTCGTGCGATCGGTATTGGCAAATAGCGGGTAGTTTTTGGTTCCTCGCACCCGTTTCGTCTCATCCTTGAGACTGGAGTAATGGTGGTCCGCCAGCATCAGCGCCAGCCGCGACATATGCATGACAAACGGATCCCTCAAGCTGTCCCCACCAAGCCGAAGGCTTTTGAGCAGGCTTTGCGCAATGCGTGCCGCGCGCTTGCGCCACAAAGGAGTGCTCACCGGCAAGCCATGAGCGAACGTCCAATAAGGCTCGATATCGGTGCGACTCATGGCTGCAGGGCCCTGTATCCAAGGCTCGTTCCAGTCCGCATCCATTCGGTGGATCGCACCAGACAACTCCGCGCCGTTCACGCTGCCAAGCCGCCGACCATGCCAGAGCTTCGCTTCGCTGGTCTCGGTACTGCTGCGCGGTAATGCCGGAAGACGATGGTGCGTAAACACCAGCCAGGCGACAGCTCGCGCCAGTGGAGGCAGGCCATTCAAGGCAAAGGGCTTGTCCTGAGTGGCGGCGGCGTCGAGGCCATCACGCAATAAACGACCACTCGCGTGATCCCTCCAAAGCGCCTCATAAACCGCCTCGTCCACACTCTCGCCGCCACCATCGACCAACCGCTGCAACCAGGCCGCATCATCGTCTTGGCCAACGAAGGCTTGGAACAAGCGCACGGAGATCCACTCGTGTCGGTAACGGTTCTTATCATGCCGCCGGCCACCGTCCAAACGCGCTTGGAACGCCACGCAGGCCTTGCCAAGGTCGTGCAGAAGCGCCGCCAAGGCCGTCAGCTGACGTATGAGGGCCAGGCTATGCCAGTCGTTCTCGTCCTTGCGCCGCAGGACATCGCGTACCGTCGTATTGGTTGGCACCGCGCCTTCGGCGTTGAACTGCCTGGCATCGCCCACGATCCACAGCAACTCGCTATGGTTGATGCCGCGGATCCAGTGGCAAGCCACTGCCGTGTTCTTGCGTGCCGTTCTACGCAATAGCTTGCGCAAGGTATCCAGTCCCGCCTGCGTGATTGCTGTTTGCCATGTACGCTCGCCGCGCCGCTCGGCAAACTGGTCGAGGATCCGGCGCGTCTCCGTCAGGGCGCGCTTGTTGCACTGGGAAATCAGCAGAACATTCACGCCGCCCCGCCCTGGCCCTGGCCGTGCGCTTCTGCCAGGCGTGCCATGCCGACGGCCGTTTCTTTGACCGTATCGATCATGAAATCCAGAGACTCGCCACGCGTCAACGCCTCGATGCAGTTGCGACGGAACTGCTGCTCATCATCGCCACGCATGGCCGACAAAAAAGCCTGGGGCAGGATACTCGCGTCCTTCACCAGATCCGCTACGTCGAACACCAATCCGCCCCGCCGCGTTTTGCCATGCAGCACCGCCAGGCCGTGCGGCAGCCCCAGCACCCAGCAAGCCGTCGCTCCCAGGCCATAAGCCAGATAGTTGCCGTGATCCAGAAAACGGTTGGCTGGATCCGTGCCGGAACCCCGCTTGGCACGGGTGAATTCGCCATAACCGACCGTGTCGACCGCGAGCTTGAACAACAGCTTGGTCAACCGCGCCTCTTCCGTCAGCAAACTGGTCGTGTCCTCGGCCACCTGAATCTGGCGTAAGGTGCGGTCGAGCGCTTCGTCCAACCGGGCGGTCTCGACGTCGAAGCCAGCCTCGTGCAACTGACGATGCCGCCACTCCTGGCGCAAGCGCTGCACACGTGCTTGCTGTAACGCCTTGGCGGCCATCAACCTCAGTTCGTCATCGAACCAAAAGCGTACCCAGGCTTGCAGATACTCGGTGGGTCGGTATTCGCTTTGAGGACTCAGCCATGCCACCTCCACGTCCACTTCGTTGGCCGTGAACAAAGGTGTTCCACCCCCGCCGCAAAAGCCCACCAGCACACCGGCCTTTGCCAATTCGCGCATCGCGGCCTGGGTGATGGACGTGCCCGTGCCCAACAAGATACTGGTGGTGTTGGCAATGGGAATATTCCAGTACAACGAACGCTTGCCGGCGTCGGTTACATACTCGACGCGGCCGCCGTTGACCAGCACCCGGCAATGTTCCAAGTAATAGATATTGGCCCGCTTGGAGTGCAGGATGCTTTTTAGGTCTGAGGGGGCGATGTCGTTCATACAGAACGATTTAATCGAACGCTAGGGTCCAGCCTATTCGGGAAAACCTTAATTTCTCCATCATATGCGAGGGCGCAATAATTATCTTACTGCTGTAAAAGCAGCTTAGAAAATCATGTGCGAGGGCGCCAGCCAGATTCGCCTTTCTGCCGTGCAGGCAGTCGCCAAAGTGTCCGTTGGTTACACACTTTCAGTAACGGACAATTCATCGCGCTACCCTTTGAGACCCCCACCACAGTGTTCGCAAGGCCCCACAGACAGCGTTTGCGCGCCACAACACTTACCTGATACCGGTAAACGATATAAAATGGCGATCGTCTCCTTCAATTGCCCGGATACCGAGCGGCTGTTTACTACTGGGTACTCACGCCACTTCGCCAACATTCAACGAGTCGCCGAGCGAAAGCTGACTCAGCTGGACTCGGCCAACACGTTGAGTTTCTTACGAAGTCCGCCGGGTAACCACCTAGAGAAGCTGAGCGGTGATCGTGCGGGTCAGTACAGTATCCGTCTCAATGATCAGTGGCGTCTCTGTTTTCGATGGACCGACGACGGGCCGGCCGACGTCGAAATCGTCGACTATCATTAGCCGCCCACCCACTCGTGACTTGGCATGGCCTAGAGGTACCAAACCATGATGAAAAACGGTATGCGCCCCGTCCATCCCGGCGAGGTGCTGCGCGAGGATTACCTGAAGCCTTTGCGCATGAGCGCCAACGCCCTCGCCCGCCAACTCCGGGTGCCGGCTTCGCGGATCAACGATATCGTGCTTGAACGACGCGGCGTCACGGCCGATACGGCATTGCGCCTGAGCCGTTATTTCGGCGGCGATGCGCAGTCGTGGCTCACGCTGCAAACGCGCTTCGATTTACGCAGCGCCGAGCTTGACGAAGTCCTTCAAGCTACTCTGCGCACCGTGGAACCTCGACAGGGCGAACTGGAATCCGTCTAGCCCGTCCGGCCACGGAGCTCCTGGTGCCCAGCCCTCCGCCCCGGAGTATCAGATCACCGGGGTTTGGAGGCGCCGTGAAGATCTACTTCAACAACGGCTGCGGCTTGGTCAGCGCCTCGACACACAGCACAGCATCGAGCTGCTCCTTGGGCATCAGATTCCTCTCCAGCACCAGTTCATACACGCCGCGCCCCGTGCGATCGGCTTCGAGCGCGATCTCGGTGGCGTTGCGATAGCCGATGTAGGGGTTGAGCGCGGTGATGATGCCAATCGATTGTTCCACCATGGAACGAAGCCGCTCGCGGTTGGCGGTGATGCCGCGGACGCAATGCATCTCGAGCGTGCGGCAGGCCGCCGTGAGATGGGCGATGGAGCGCGACAAGCTATAAAAGATGATGGGTTCGAAGGCGTTCAGCTGCAATTGGCCGGCTTCGGCAGCCATGGTGATGGTCACGTCGTTGCCAATCACTTCGAAGGCCACCTGGTTGACCACTTCCGGGATCACGGGGTTGACCTTGCCCGGCATGATCGACGAGCCCGCCTGGCGCGCCGGCAGGTTGATCTCGTTGAAGCCGGCGCGCGGGCCCGAAGAGAGCAGGCGCAGGTCGTGGCAGGTCTTGGACAGCTTGACGGCCACCCGCTTCAAGACGCCGGAGAGCTGGACGAAATCGCCACAGTCTTGCGTGGCTTCCACCAGGTCGGTCGCGGTCACGAGGTCGACACCGGTAATGGCCGACAGCTTCTTGCACACCGTGGCCGCATAGTCGGGGTGTGCCGCAATGCCGGTGCCAATGGCGGTGGCGCCCAGGTTGATCTCGCGGATCAATTGCACGGCTTTGTCGAGCCGGACCTCGTCTTCCGCCAGCATGAGCGCATAGGTGCCGAACTCCTGGCCCAGCGTCATGGGCACGGCGTCCTGCAACTGCGTACGTCCCATCTTGAGCACATCCGCGAACTCTTCCGCCTTGGCGGCGAAGGCTTCGCGCAGCTTGCTCATGGCATCGATCAGCCGCGCGATGCCGACCCAGGCGGACAGCTTGAGGGCGGTGGGATAGACGTCGTTGGTGGACTGACTGAGATTGACGTGCTCGTTGGGATGCAGATATTGATAGGCGCCGCGGGGATGGCCAAGGAGCTCCAGCGCGCGATTGGCGATCACCTCGTTGGCGTTCATGTTGGTGGAGGTTCCGGCGCCGCCCTGGATCAAGTCCACCACGAACTGATCGTGCAGGCCGCCCTGCCGGATCTCCTGGCAGGCCGCCACGATGGCGTCGCCAAGGGTGCGGTCGAGCACGCCCAGCTCCATGTTGGCCAGGGCGGCCGCCTCTTTGATGGCCGCCAGCGCCACGATGAGATCGGGCCGGCTGGACAGCCGCTGCCCCGAGATCGGGAAGTTTTCGACCGCCCGCAAGGTATGCACCCCGTAGTACACATCCTGCGGGATGTCACGATCGCCGATCAGATCGTGTTCAAGACGGGTGCGCAGGGGCTCGATCGCTGCGTCGGGAGAAGACATCTTTACTACCTTATCGTCAAACCTGAAATGGAAGCAGCCCCGACCTAGGGGGCTGCGGAATCACTGCATGAATATCTCACGGGCGACATATTAATACCGTTATCGTCTTTTCGGCAGCGCCGCAGCCTGGGCGGTGCGCCGAAAACCGGGATTGAGGGCCAGCTCATCATACGCCGGTCACACCTTAGCGCGCCTGCAACAGGCGCGTCAGCTCGTCGGCCTCGTGCGCCAGCAGTTGGTGGACTTCCGCCCGCCGCTTGCCCTTCAGGCGGGAGGTAACCATCGCGACGCTGAGCGCGGCCACCGGAGCGCCGTCGCGCCCCGTAACGGCGACGCCAAGCGCGCACACGCCCGGGATGATCATTTCGCGGTTGTAGCCATATCCCAGGCGGCGCGATTCTCCCAGCATGCGCCGCACCGCTTCCATGCGCGGCGCCGCAAAGCGTTCCAGGTAGGGCATGCTGGCCGCCAGCATGGTGCCCACCTCGTCGTCGCTCAGCCGGCCCAGGATGGCCGCGCCGCCGGCCGATACGCACAAGGGGCGCCGGGCGCCCACCTCGACGGCCAGCGCCTTCAGGGGGTAGCCGCCTTCGCGGCGGTCGATGCAGACGGATTCGTGGCCGCTGCGCAGATTGAAGAAGGCGGTATCGCCCGTGCGTTGCGCCAAGCGGTCCAACGCGGCGGCGCCCAGCGACTTCCAGTCGTAGCGGGTGGTTGCCGCAACGCCGAGTTCGAACGCCAGCCGTCCCAGCCCATAGCGCCGCGTTACCGGATCGCGCACCACCATTTCTTCCTGGATCAGCCCCGCCAAGATGCGGTGGGTAGTGGAATGGTGCAGGTCGCAATAGGCCGCAAGCTCGGAAAGCCGCCAGCCCGTGCGGTGCCGCGCCGACAGCGCGCGCAGCACGCGGAAGGTGCGATGCAGCAACTGAGCCCCCTCGCCGCTCCGGGGGTCGGACTGCAAGGGCTTCGACGAGATTTTCATAGTATGAACAAACGGCATTACCAGCCAGCGTCGTGACGAATCGCCTTCAACCATAATCGTTTCGTGGATGGGCGGCGAGTCCCCGACTATACGACGGCCGCTCCGCCGCGAAGCATTCCGGCCCTCCGGCCGGAAGCCCAGGCCACGATGCAAGGCCCGCCTCGGGCGCCGCATTCGATAACCCTGGTCCGATCGCCGCGAGCAACGGCGCAACGGTGCCGGGGCACCTGTTCAATGTTCCATGGAGCCATCAATGAACGATCAAGCAGCCCCTGCCACTCTACGCGCCGACGTCGTGGTGCTCGGCGCCGGCGCGGCGGGCGTCTGCGCCGCCATCTCGGCCGCGCGCGAAGGCAAGCACACGGTGCTGATCGAGGCCGGGCCCATGCCCGGCGGCGAGCTCCTGACAGGCATGGCCGTTGATGGCGCGGTCAATGCGCATGGCGAGTGGGTCGTGGGCGGCGTGGCGCGCGAGCTCTTCGACGAATGCCGGCGCCTGGACGGATACATCGGCGCCTTGAACGACTGGCGTCTGATCCACTACGTTTGCTACGACCCCGAAGTGATGAAACTGGCCGTGTCCGGCCTGCTGGCCAAGCATGGCGTTACCCTGCTGCTGCACAGCTTCGTGTTCGGCGCCGACGCCCACGATGGCCACGTGAGCGCTGTGCACATCCTGAACAAAGCGGGCATGACGCGCGTCGAGGCTCCCGTTTTCGTCGACGCCTCGGGCGACGGCGATCTGGCCGTGCTGGCGGGCGCGCGCTATCAAAGCGGCGAGAAAGGCCAGTTCCAACCGGTGTCGATCATGTTCCGGATGGCCGGCGTCGACACTCCCCGGCTGCTGGATTTCGTTCGTTCGGCGCCGCAGCACTTTGCGCTCGGCGAGAGCGAAGCCATCCGGGGCGGACGCACCGATGCCCAGATCGCCGAAGCCTTGCGCGAACAAGGCCAGCCCACCGTTTTCCTGAAGGGCGATGGGCCGCTGCTGGCAAAGGCCATTGAACAACAGCGCCTGTATCCCACCGCGCTCATCATGATCCAGCCGACCTCGACCCATCGCGGCGAGGTGTGTCTGAACTCCACCCGGGTCGCCAATATCGACGCCACCCGTACCCTCGACCTGAGCGCGACCCTCGGCTCCCTGACCCAGCAGGTGGAGGTCTGCCTGGCGTTCATGCAGGCCGAAGTGCCCGGTTTTGAAGACGCCCGGCTCTCCGGCCTGGCGCCGCGCATCGGCATCCGCGAGACCCGGCGCATCGAGGGCGACGCCTCGCTGACCGAATCCGACGTCCTGCGGGCGCGTAAGCGCCCCGACGGCATCGGCCGCGGCTGCCATCACGTGGACATCCACCAGGATGGCGCGGGCCAGGTGCGCATCCCCGTCGATGGCGGCGGCTCCTACGACATTCCCTGGGGCGCGTTGCTTCCCGCCGGCGTCGCCAACGTGGTGATCGCCGGACGCTGCGTTTCCGCGGATCGCCCGGCCCATGGATCGGTGCGGGTGATGGGACCTTGCATGGCCATGGGGCAAGCCGCCGGCACTGCCGCCGCCATGCTGCGCGATACCCCCGGGGCAGACGACTTCCGGACCATCGACGTCAAACAGCTACGCCAACGCTTGCGCGCCAACGGCGCGATTCTTGAAGGGCCACGGTAGTGCAAACATGACCTGGTAGCCAGGCAATGGAAGGACGAGGAGACACTCATGACCACACGTTTTCAAACACGTCGGACGATCCGATTTTCCGCCGCCACCGCCTGCCTGGCGTTGGGAGCGCTATTCGGGGCGACACCGGGCGCGGCAAGCGCATCATCCCCGGCTGCGGCCTATCCCAGCCAGCCGATCCACATCATCGTACCGTTTGGCGCGGGCGGCCTGACCGATATTCTGGCGCGGCTGATCGCCGAGCAACTGACGGTCAATGAAGGCTGGCAGGTGGTGGTGGAGAACAAGACCGGCGCCGGCGGCAACATCGGCGCGGCCGAAGTGGCGCGCAGCCGGCCCGATGGTCATACCTTGCTGATGGGTTCGATCGGCACCAACGCCACGAACCCGTTCCTGTACTCCAAAATGCCGTACGACCCCACCCAAGACTTCGCCCCCATCACCCTGGCGGCCACCGGCACGCTGCTGCTGGTGATGAACTCGTCGCTGCCCATCCAAACCACCCAACAATTGCTGGACCATGCGCGCCGGCACCCGGGCTCGCTGCAGTATGCTTCGGGCGGCATGGGCGCTTCCCAGCATTTGGCCGGCGAACTGCTGAAATCGATGGCAAAGGTGGATATCCAGCACGTGCCTTATAAAGGGCTGGCTCCCGCCATTCCCGATGTGCTTGGCGGGCGCGTCGCGATGACCTTCGACATGGCCACCGCCTTGCCTTATGTGCAGCAAGGCAAGCTGCGGGCCATCGCGGTGGCCAACCCGGAGCGCTCCTCCGCCCTGCCCGAAGTGCCCACCATTGGCGAGACCGTGCCGGGTTACGCGGCCAGCGCCTGGTATGGTCTTTTTGCGCCCGCCGGCACCCCCGCCCCCGTGATTCAACGGCTCAACACCGCGGTCACGACGATTCTGCGTTCGCCCGAGATCAAGGAAAAGCTGGTGGCCCTGGGCGCCGAGCCCGCGGCCAGCACCCCGGAGGAGCTGGATTCGTTCGTCAAGGCCGAATCCAAAAAGTGGGGCGCGGTTCTGAAAGAGATCGACATCCAGCTGGATTAGCGCCGAATGGTTTCCGGCCTTCTGTGTGATAGGGCTATGGCTCACGACGCGGGACGATCCGCTTCGCAATAAAAACCTGGACCATTAGTCGCTACGGGTGAACGGCGCTCCGGACAATCGGGGAATCAGACGCACATACACGGGCAAGAAACACAACTCAACGATGGTTTGCGTCAGTATGATTGCCGGCAGCAACGGAACGCCCCCGGGCACGGCGAAGGCGAGCGGCAAAATGACCAGCGAATTGCGATAGGATGCCGAGAACGAGACGGCTCTGGCCGATATGGCATCCAGGCGCATGAGACCTGCTGCGAGCTTGCCGATCAGCGGCGCAATCAGCGCAAAAGCAATATAGATCGGCGCTGCACGCAAGGCCGCGTCTTGAGCCAGGCCGATTTTCGGCATGACCGAGGCCAACACAACGAACAGCACGAATGCGGTGGCTGGAACGGGCAGCAAATCAAGCACCTGGCCGGCTTTGGCCAGCTTTTGATGACGACGCATCAGCGCCTGCATGACCGTCGCCAATGCGAGCGGCACGACGATCAGCCAGATGAAGGCCTGAAGAAATGGCCCTGCCTCCACGATATTCGAGACCTCGCTCCCCAGCATGACATTCAGATAAACCGGCAGAAGCAACATCTGCAAAACCAGCAGCATGGGAGTCATGGCTAGCAACAGACGGGCATTGCCCCTGCCCACGTGAGTGAAGGTAATGACGTAATCGATGCAGGGCGTGAGCAAAACAAACAGCACGCCCAGGCGAAGCATGGGATCCGTCGGCAAAAACTGGATCAAGCCGGCGGAAATAGCAGGCATCGCCACGAAGTTCGCCATAACCAGCGCGGCAATAAAGCGAACATTGCGCAATGCCGCACCGATTTCCGCCAGCGGCACCTGCAAAAAGGTGGCAAACAGCATCACCGCCAAAGCGGGATTCATGACGCCCTCGAAAACACTGGCCGCGGGCACGGCCAGCCCAAACACGGCGCCGCCAAGAATCGCCAGAAAATAAATGATGACTTGGCGGGCTTCGAGTACGCCTCTCAATTTTTCCATACCTTCTTCCGCTCGAATAGCTCCAGGCCAAATGCCAAATGCATTTCACAGAAAGCACCGCAGCCTTATTCACCAAGCCACCAAAGCGTCGCAATGTGCGGCAGCGCTCTATTTATCGACGAAGGTAAAAACCTTGTTCGCCACGTCAGCCGGGCTAGATTCTATATCTACACGGTGGCTTGCGTGCGCTCGCCCTGCTCATTTTCGAACCAAAACATCCTCTCGCACGCCGCCCGAACGAGTCGTCCACGACAGAACCGGAGCTATAACGGCCCCGCCGGCTCCCAGTCCCCTGAAAGCGAGATAACCACACTTTGTCCACATCACCCCGGGTTTTGTCGTGATCGCCACTATGCGCGCAGCCGTTGTCGGGCGAACATATCGCTACGTTGATGATGGGTTCACCCTACAGGAGAAGTTCATGAGCAAGCGCGGCTTGATTGTTGTCGATCTGCAAAACGAATACCTGCCAACCGGCAAACTGCCCCTTTCGGGAATCGAGGCAGCCGCCGCCAATGCGGCGCGCGCCATGGCGGACGCACGAGAGAAAGGAATCCCGATCTTCCACATCCGCCACGAGTTCGCCAGCGGCGAAGCGCCCGTATTCGTTTCCGGCACCGAGGGCGTGGAAATCCAGCCTGCGGTAGCGCCCCTCGGCGATGAGCCCGTCATCGTCAAGAATTACATCAACTCCTTCCGCGATACCGACCTCAAGCCACAACTCGATGCGCACAACGTCGAAGAGGTGGTCGTGGTTGGGGCGATGAGCCACATGTGCGTCGACGCCATCGTGCGCGCCGCCGTCGATATGGGCTATCCCACCACCGTTCTGCATGATGCCTGCGCCACGCTGGACCTCGAATTCAATGGCGTCAAGGTGCCTGCCGCTCAGGTGCATGCCGCCATGATGGCCGCCTTCGAGTTTGGCTACGGCACGGTGAAGTCCACCGATGAGTATCTGGCGGCCTGATCACGGCAAAAGCCCTTTTTCCGACACACGCGGCCGCCGCCCGCGCGATGCTCGGCTCCTCAAGCGTGGTGGAAGCCGCGCCGCTCGGCCGCGCGCGCCAGTGCCCATGAGATCACAGACGCATGCCCAAGAATCCGCCGATTGAAATCGGGATCGTCCTGTATCCGAACGCTCAGATGGCGGCCGTGCTCGGCCTGACCGATCTGCTGGTGCTCGCCCAGCAACTGGCGGCCCGGCATGGCGAGGTACACGTGCCAACGCTGCGCATCAGCCACTGGGAACTGCAAGACGCGCAACGGGAACCTGTCCGTGTGTACGATTCTCTGCCCTCCAAGAGCGGCTGCCCTGAAGTGCTGATCCTGCCGCCCAGCCTCGAAGAGCCTCTCTCCTCGCTCTGTGCGCAGCCTTATCTGGCTTGGCTCCTTGCCCGGCATCAGGCGGGCGCCACGCTCGCCTCTGTCTGCGCGGGTGCTTTCCTGCTCGGCGAAACAGGGCTGCTTGCGGGTCGCACGATAACCACCCACTGGCTTTATGCGGAGAAGTTCATCGAACGCTTTCCAGACGTCAACCTGGACGTGGATCAACTGATCATCGATTCCGACGACATTCTGACCGCCGGCGGAGCCATGGCCTGGACCGATCTGGGCTTGCGGCTGGTGGATCGCTACCTGGGCGCCGCAGTGATGATCGATACGGCGCAAATGCTGCTGGTCGATCCGCCTGGGCGGCAACAGCGCTACTACAGCGCCTTTGCGCCACGCCTGTCCCACGGTGATGACGCCATCCTCGCCATTCAGCACTGGCTGGAAGAGACCGGCGCGAAGGATGTCTCGCTGGCCGACATGGCCAGGCGTGCCAACCTGGAAGAGCGCACGTTTCTTCGACGATTCCGCAAGGCCACCGGCATGACCACCACCGACTACACTCAACGCCTGCGTGTAGGCCGGGCGCGAAGGATGCTGCAAACCACCGTTGCGCCCATCGACACCGTCGCCTGGGAGGTGGGCTACAGCGATCCCGGCGCTTTTCGCAAGGTGTTCACCCGCATCGTCGGGTTGACGCCGGGCGACTATCGGCGCCGATTCAATGCGGATGAGCGAATGGCCCAAACGCGGGATGAGTCCGCGCAAACAACGGCGGTGAAAAACTGATGCCCAAAGACACGGCTTAAAGCAGGGCCCGACTCAGCGTTCTATCGCCTCGCCGATCGGCGTGTCGCCATCATAGAAGTTCACGGTCTGGCGTACAGCCGCATGGGTCTTGATGACATGCGCAATCACCTCGGCGACGTTCTCGCGCGAGGTGACACGTTTATCATCCGGCCAGTCGTTGCCCAGGGCTTCAGTTCGCTGGATTTTCCCGGTGGCCGGTTCGGTGGTGAGCAGGCCCGGGCCGAGGATGGTGTAGTCCAGCGCACTGTCACGCAGTTTCGCATCCGCATCGTGCTTGGCCCTGGCATAGGGATAGAACGAATGCGTGGCGTCGAGCCGATGGACATCCTCACCCGCCCCCGCGTAAGAAACCATGATGAACCGCCGGACCCCCGCCTGATCGGCGGCGGCCATGGCGCGAGTGGCGGCCTCATAATCCACGGCATGGGTACGCTGCGGGTTGCCACCGCCGGCGCCTGCCGAGAACACGACGGCGTCGGCGCCCGAAAATGCCGATGCCAGCTCCTCGACTCCCGCGCTCTCGATATCGAGCACGACGGGATTGCCACCCGCGTGTCGCACAGCGTCACCATGGCCGGGATTACGAACTATCGAATCGACTCCGTAGCCGGCGGCCTGGAGCTTGCCCGCCGCCAGCAAAGCCACCTTGCCATGACCACCGATAATCACGACACGTTTCGTATCAGCCATGAATACTTGCTCCTATCTCTCGTGAGGTTTCAAAGTTTTGTACCACGTCGAATCGTGGCGCAACGCTTTAAGCTTGCCATCATGGCGCTGACCTTGTTTGTGGGTCTGTCGGTCCTTCCGGCACAAGCACAGACGAGTGTTCGTCCATCCCCAACGAGGAACCGGAAAACCCGGCTGCGGCACTCGATGCCGTTCTCAACGAAGCCCAGTCGCTGGCGCCACTGCAGACCGTCATCCTGGCCCACCAGGGCCGCATCGTTGCGGAGCGAGGCTACCGAGGTCATACTCCCACCGCCGCGACCAATATCAAATCCGCCTCGACATTGGTAATCTCCGCCCTGGTCGGCATCGCGATCGACAAGGGCGTCCTCGACGGGCCGGATCAGGCCGTGGCTGCGCTGCTGCCGCAAGACTTGCCGAGCGAACCCGATCCCCGCATGCGGTGGTTGACCATCGGTCACCTGCTATCGATGCAGGCGGGGTTGGCGTCCACCTCGGGCCCTCAGTATGGCGCCTGGGTGACGAGCCGCAACTGGGTGCGCACCGCGCTGGCACGGCCTTTCGAAGATGCGCCGGGAGGCAGGATGATCTATTCCACCGGATCCCCCCACCTGCTCTCGGCCATCCTGACCCGCCTGACGGATCGTTCCATGCTGCAACTGGCCCGCGACTGGCTCGGCCCACTCGACGAACTCACGATTACGGCCTGGACCCGCGACCCGCAGGGCGTCTATCTCGGCGGCAACGAGATGGCCATGAGCCCTCGGTCGCTGCTGGCCTTCGGCGAACTGTATCGCCGAGGCGGTGTGATCGCTTCAGGCCAGCGCCTGCTATCTCGCGCATGGATCGAGGCCTCGTGGCAATTGCGTACGCAATCGCCCTGGACCGGCGATGGCTATAGCTATGGCTGGTTTCTGACCGAACTGGCCGGCGAGCAGGTGGACTATGGCTGGGGCTACGGCGGCCCGCGGCGGCATCCGAGAACGCCCCGCTCCCGTGACGACAGGCCGCGCCATTGAGCAACTCTCCGCCGGTGCCCTACAATCGGCCACCCTTACACGGCCCTCGTTGAGCTCGGGGCAGGCGCGCCCAGATCGGCCAAACACCCCGCATCCGCTCCAGAAAGGAAAGGAGATTGCCCATGTCCCAGCAGCCGGCACCTCGTGACAGCCTGTTCCGCGAAGGCCGGATGTCGGTCGGTCTTGTGCTTCCGATCCGTGCCACCGACACCGAGAATGTCGACTTTCGCGAGCAGGTCGAGTTAGCGGCGCTTGCCGAGCAGCTCGGCTTCGCCGCGGTCTGGGTGCGCGATGTTCCGCTGAACGGCCCCTGGTATCCCGAATCCTTCGGCCATCCGGATCCCTTCGTCATGCTGGGAGCGATTGCCGCCACGACTTCACGTATCGTGATCGGCACCGCGGCGACCGTGCTGACGCTCCGGCATCCGCTTCATATCGCCAAAGCGGCGATCTCGCTCGACTATTTGGCGCCGGGCCGCTTGGTTCTTGGCGTTGGCTCCGGCGATCGGCGCGAAGAGTTTGCGGCGTTCGGCGAGGACTCCAACCACCGCAGGGAGCTCTATCGCGCGCACTGGGCCGAGCTCGCCGCGGCGCTGGAGCAACCGTCACGTATCACGCGAGTCGTATCCGATCCCGCCGTCGACTTCGAGCTTCGGCCCTCCGCACAAAGCCGCATCCCCATGCTCGCTCTGGGCTCCGGTGGCCAGAGCCTCGACTGGATTGCGCGCAACGCGCCCGGATGGGCGACCTACCATCGCTCGCCTGCCGTCCAACAAGGCCGCCATGAGCTTTGGCGCACGGCGGTCGAGCGCTCCGCGGGCGGCCAGTTTCGTAGTTTCAGTGTGGCGCTGCGCATCGAACTTCTCGAAGATCAGGCGGCTCCGGCCGAAGACATCGAGATCGGCTATCGCCTCGGCTCGCGTGCGCTGGTCGATGTGCTGGAATCCATGCGGGATGCGGGCACCCACCACGCGCTTCTCAATATCGTGCCGAACGGCATGCCGGCTCGTGAAACCCTGGAGCTCATCGCCCGTCATGTTCTGCCGGAAAACCCATCATGACCCGCAGGATTGCGTTTGCCATACATGAGGGCGTACAGGCGCTGGATGTGGCCAGCGTGTTACCACACACTGGCGCAATGCCCAACAACTGGCAAGCGACTTCCCTTCCGCCAAGGTCGAACCCGACGCCATCTACGTGCGCGACGGCCGGCTGATCACCTCCGCAGGCGTGACGGCGGGCATCGACTTGGCTTTGGCCCTGGTACGCGAGCACCATGGGGCGCAACTCGCTCTGGCGGTTGCCAAAAGGCTGGTGGTGGTCGCGCAGCGCCAAGGCGGGCAGTCGCAGTTCAGCCCTTATCTCAGCACTCCAGCCCACCTCGCCTGTTGCTCGCATCGAAGAGCACGTCAAGGCGAACATCCGTGAACGTTATACGCTTCAGTCCTGGCGGATCTCGTTGGCATGAGTACGCGGCACCTCAGCCGGCATTTTGTGCAGGAGGCCGAGATCACACCCCACGAATTCGTCCTCCGGGCTCGTATTGATGCTGCCCGCATGGTGTTGGAAAGTACCGATCTCCCCTTGAAAACGGTCGCCTTCGACTGTGGATTCGGCACGGCGGATCGCATGAGGCTGGTGTTTCGTGAACGTCTTGGCGTCACGCCCGCCGAGTACCGCTCCAGCTTCCAGGGCCAGACAATGGCGGAAAACTGATCGGGCGGACGCGTAGCGTCTTGGCCAGAGCACGGGCGATGTGAAGCACTCCGTCAGGATGACGGGGACTTGCGCCTGGACGCGTGGTGAAGAAAAGCCGTCATTTTGGCGCGATACGACGCCTGATCCGCATTGTTCCCGGGGCTGCCACGGCCTATAAAAGAGAAGAGCGGAATCGCCTGCCAGATCGGTGCGCAAACGCTCACCACCACTGCAATGCCCTCCCCTGATGAATCCTCATCATTGGATATCCGAGTGCTTCGTTGTGTCTCGGCGGAGGCTTGCCTGACCCAGGAGCAAGCAACATGTCCGACATCATTGCCGGCATCAAGATCCCTGACAGCTTGCCCTGGTAACCGCCGGCGTGGAAATGGACGTGCTGGGCATCGCCTACCACGACTTCTCGCCCGAGCACCGCGCCCAGTTTGGGTTCGGCGTGGCCGAACTAAAGGCGCCTCGATAGGGATCCCGCGTGGGATACAACGCCCAGCCGAGCGGCATGCAGGCCGCGAGGTGCACCGGGGCTTGCGCTTTGGCCCGCAGTCAAAAAAGACCTCCTCGCAAAAACGCACCTCCACGGTATAATGCACGTTATTCTGTACAAAATAACAGCTTATGGAGTCCGTCATGTCCATCTCAGCCAGCGATGTCATCCCGCTGTCCCAAGCCAGGGCCAATCTGTCCGAGCTGGCCGACCAGGTGAAGGCCGGGGCCGAGAAAATCGTCACAAAAAACGGCGAAAGCTACGTAGCCATCATCGACGCCCAGCGACTGGATTATTACCACCAGTTGGAGCGCGAGCGCATCCATTTACTGTTGATCGAAGACGCCAGCAAGGGCTTGGCCGATATATCGGCAGGCAAGGTAAAAGACGCTCGCAGAACCCTGTCTGTCCTCAAGCACCACCGCGCCACCAGAACAGTCAGTTAACGGACCGCTGCGCGCCGTGACAGCCCGCCGTACCGTCAAACTCACCGCCAACTTCGAGCGCAACCTTGAAGAGGTCGAAGCGTTCCTGCTGCAAGCCGAAGCCCCGCAAGCATTCGATGCGCTGCTGGACGAACTGACAGAGATCGTCATCCCTAATCTGGAACGTTTTCCCGGCATGGGCCGGTCATTCCTCGAGCGCCCCGCCCGCTCCGTGGAGACAAACAACGGCATGACGCGACTGACTGAACAACTCAACGCCATTGCCCCAGGCAGCGAACTGCGCGAGTACGTAATGACGCACTACCTGCTGCTGTATGCGCACATCAAGGACACGGTGTATCTGCTCTCGATTCGCCATCAGCGGCAACTGTCGTTTGATTTGGCCAGTCACTGGCCAGCGTAAGCGAAATGGCCCTCCACGGGACAGCCCCTGTTCCTCCGCTACCGCCAGAAAGCAACGCAGATGTCGACCGCGTCAGAGCCCAATGGCTGGGCCCACAGATTGAACGCTACGCGCAGTCGTTGGATGAGCGTATCCGAGTGGGACTGCAAACCATAGCTAAAATTGCCCCAAATTTGCCCAAAAAGTTGGCAGCATGATTCCTAAGTAATTGACTTAATGGATAAACTAGACACTTCCGGTCACACCCCCATGATGCAGCAGTATCTCGGCCTCAAGGCGGAAGCCGGTCCGCTGCTGCTGCTCTACCGCCTGGGCGACTTCTACGAGCTGTTCTTCCACGACGCCGAGCGCGCGGCGCGGCTGCTCAATCTCACCCTCACCACCCGCGGCAACTCCAACGGCCAGCCCATCCCCATGGCGGGGGTGCCGTTCCATGCGCTGGAAGGTTATCTCGCCCGTCTGGTGGCGCTGGGCGAATCGGTGGCGATCTGCGAACAGATCGGCGACCCCGCCGCCAGCAAGGGGCCGGTGGAGCGGCGCATCGTGCGCATCGTCACGCCGGGGACCCTCACCGACGAAGCCTTGCTGCCCGCCAAGGCCGATCGCGCCATCGCCGCGCTGGTGAGCGCCAACGTGCGGCGCCAGCGGCGGCACGGCCTGGCCTGGCTCAACCTGGCCAATGGCGAATTTCGCCTGGCCGAATGCGAACCGGAGCAATTGGCCAGCGAGTTGCACCGCATTGCGCCCGCCGAATTGCTGATCCCGGAGCAGCAACCGCTGCCGCCCGATTGCGGCGATCTGCCGGCCACGCTGAGCACGGCGCCCGACTGGCATTTCGAGGCGGACAACGCCCGCCAGACACTGACGGCGCATTTCGGCACCGATACGCTCGACGGCTACGACGTGGAAGACTTGCCGCTGGCGATCCAGGCCGCGGGGGCCTTGTTGCGCTACGTCAACCGCACCCAGTCGCAGGTCCTGGCCCATGTGCGCCAGTTGCGCGCCGACCGTCCCGGCCAGTATGTGTGGCTCGACCCGGCGACGCGGCGCAATCTGGAACTCACCGAGACCCTGCGCGGCGAAGAGTCGCCAACCCTGTTTTCGGTGCTCGATCACTGCTCCACGCCCATGGGCGCCCGTCTGCTGCGCCGCTGGCTGCATCATCCGCTGCGCGACAATGCGCCGCTGTTGTCGCGCCAGGAAGCCATCGGCACCCTGCTGGCCGACGGCCTAGACGCTTTACGGAGGGGCTTGAAGCCGCTGCCCGATCTGGAGCGCATGGCGTCGCGCAGTGCGCTGCGTTCGATCCGGCCACGCGAGCTGGCGAGCTTGCGGGATGCCCTGGCCATCCTGCCCGAATTACAGGCACATTTGGAACGGATCGCGTCCGCCGCCGCCAATCTCACGAATGAGGGGCCTGGCCGGCTGGCCGAGCTGGGTCGCGCCCTGGCCATCGACCCGGCGCTGGGCGACTGGCTGCGGCAGGCCATCGCGCCCGAGCCCGCCGTGGCCGTGCGCGATGGCGGCGTGATCGCCGAAGGTTTCGACGCACAACTCGATGAACTGCGGCAATTGCAAAGCCATAGCGGCGAGTTCCTGGTTCGCATGGAGGCCCGCGAGCGCGAGCGCACCGGCATCGCCAACCTGCGCGTGGAGTACAACCGGGTGCATGGCTTCTTCATCGAAGTCACGCGCGGCCAGGCCGATCGCGTGCCGGCCGACTACCGCCGCCGCCAGACGCTGAAGAACGCCGAACGCTACATCACCCCCGAACTCAAGGAATGGGAGGACAAAATCCTGTCCGCCCAGGAGCGCGCCCTGGCGCGCGAAAAATGGCTGTTCGAGCAGGTGCTGGATGGCCTGGGCGCCCACGTGCCCGCGCTGGCCGAAGCCGCCGCGGCGCTGGCCGAGCTCGACGCCCTGGCCTCGCTGGCATGCCACGCCCGCGATCACGACTGGGTGCCGCCACAGCTCGACGATGCGCCGGTGATCGACATCGTGCAGGGCCGCCACCCGGTGGTGGAGCGCAGCATCGAGCGCTTCACGCCCAACAATTGCGAGATGCATGCCAGCCGCCGGCTGCTGCTGGTCACCGGGCCCAATATGGGCGGCAAATCCACCTATATGCGGCAGGTGGCGCTGATCGCCCTGCTCGCCCGCATCGGCAGCTACGTGCCGGCGCGGCAGGCGCGGGTGGGCGCGCTCGACCGCATCTTTACGCGGATCGGCGCCGCCGACGACCTTGCCGGCGGCCGTTCCACCTTCATGATGGAGATGACCGAGGCGGCCACCATCCTCGCCGCCAGCACGCCGGCCAGCCTGGTGCTGATGGACGAGATCGGCCGCGGCACCTCCACCTACGACGGGCTGGCCCTGGCCTGGGCCATCGCCCATCGGCTGTTGCAGCACAATCAGGCGCTCACCCTGTTCGCCACCCATTATTTCGAGCTGACGCGCCTGCCGCAAGACCGGCCCGAAGCCGCCAACATCCACCTCGCCGCCGCCGAAACCCCGGAAGGCGTAGTGTTTCTGCACGAGGTGCGCGAAGGACCGGCCAGCCGCAGCTACGGCATCCAGGTGGCGCAGCGCGCCGGCCTGCCGCCGGCCGTGCTGCGGATGGCGCGGCGCGAGTTGGAGCGGCTGGAGTATGGCAGCGGAGCCACGCCGCAACTCTCCCTCTTTGGCGGCGACGCCGGTGCGGAAGACGACGATGATCTGCCCTCCCCGCCGTATACGGCGCCGGAGCTCGGCGCCGAGCCCGAAGCCGCCGCGCCCGAATCCCACCCGGTCTTGGGCGAACTGGCGGCGCTGGACCCCGACAGCCTCACACCGCGGCAGGCGCTGGACGCCCTGTACCGCCTGCGCCAACAGCTCGACACCCACCAGACCTGACTCCGTCGCCGCGCCTGCGCCGGGCGGCTCAGCGCCGGGCCGACCTCTCCTTGGCACCACAGCGTCCCACTGGGCGGCGGGATAAGCTCCACCGCCAGTCGCGAGAACCCACCACCATGACCCTGCCCTCTACCGATCAATCCACACCCCTCCTGGGCGGCCTTAGCCCCGATCAGTTCATGCGCCGGCATTGGCAGCGCAAACCGCTGCTGATCCGCCAGGCCCTGCCCGCCTGGCGCTCGCCCGTGACTCCCGCCGCGCTGCGCCGGCTGGCGCGCAACGACGAGGTGGAATCGCGCCTGGTCTGGCGCGAGCAGGACGAGTGGCGGATGGCGAACGGGCCTTTTCTGCCGCCGGCCAGAAAATTGTTCCGCGCATCGCCATCGCGTCGCGGCACGCACGAAGAGCCCTTGGTTCGCCTGCCGCCCGCCACTCAATCCGACTGGACTTTGCTGGTACAAGGCGTCGATCTGTTCGATGAACGCATCGCCGCCCTGCGCGACCGCTTCCGCTTCATCCCCGACGCCCGCCTGGACGACGCCATGATCAGCCTGGCCAGCCAGGGCGGCGGCGTGGGGCCGCACTTCGATAGCTACGACGTCTTCCTGCTGCAGGCGCGCGGCCGGCGGCGCTGGCGCGTCAGCCAGCAGCGGGATCTCGACCTGCTGCCCGACCTGCCCCTGAAGGTGCTGGCGAATTTCACGCCCGAAGCCGAGTATGTGCTGGAGCCCGGCGACATGCTCTATCTGCCGCCGCACGTGGCGCACGACGGCGTGGCCGAGACCGACGACTGCATGACGATCTCGATCGGCTTTCGCTCGCCCAGCCAGGCGGAGCTGGCCCGGCTGGTGCTGGACCTGGCCGCCGAACGCCTGCTGGACGACGAAATGGCGGGCAAGCGCGCCGGCCATTATCGCGACCCGGGGCAGCCGGCCACCCTCACCCCCGCGGCCCTGCCGGAGCGTCTGTGCCAGGCGGCTCGCGATGAAGTGGCGCGCCTGCGCTTCGACGATGCCCTGATAGCCGATGCGCTGGGCCGCTGGCTGAGCGAACCGAAGGCCGGCGTGGTGTTCGACGGCCCCGAAACCGACATCGACCTGATCGACGACTGGCCCTCGGGCATCACGCTGGTCTTGGATAGCAGAACCCGGATGCTGTATCGCGGCAAGCGTGGCTATATCAATGGCGAGATCCTCGGCCCGGTCATGACGGCCGACCTCTGCCGCCTGGCCGATGAGCGGCGGCTGGTATGCGCCGCGCGGCCGCCTTCGGCCGGCGTGCGCGAGTTGTTGCAGGATTGGTTGGAGGGCGGCTGGCTGCATGCAGCCGCCAACCCTACAGGCTGACCGAGCGAACTTCCATCCCCGCCGTCAGGTTGCGCACCAAGAACGCCTCGTTGAGATCGATGCCCAAGCCCGGCCCTTCGTTGGGATAGGTCATGCCGTTCTCGAAGCGCGGCACATTCAGCGCAATATCGGCTCCGGCGGGAATGTCCTTGCTCTCCCACACGCCATGGATGCTCAGCGGGCCCAGCGACTCGTTGAGAAACTGCGAGGCCCACTGATTGGCCGTCCATAAATGCGCCGCCGGGCTGTGCTCCAGGCCCGAGCCGATCATGCAGCCACACATCACCGGCAGGCCCGACAGCCGCGCCAGGGTGAGCCAGCGCTGCGATTTGAGCAGGCCGCCCGCCTTCTGCAGCTTGATGAAGAGGCCATCGGCGGCGCGGCGGTCGATGAGGTCCTTGATGTGGTGCAGTTCCTGTGCCGCTTCATCGGCGTAGATGGGCGTACGCACCTGCCCCCGCAGGCGGGCCATGCCCTCGATGTCCCAGTGCGGCAGGGGCTGCTCGATCAGCTCCAGCTCCAGCGGATCCAGCTTGCGGATGGTTTGCAGCGCCTGTTCGTAGTTCCAGAAGCCGTTGGCGTCCATGGTGAGGCGCACGTGCGGGCCAACGGTCTCGCGCACCGCGGCCGCCATGGCTACGTCATCTTCCAGCGTGCCGTGGCCGACTTTCATCTTGAGCAGGGCAAAGCCGTGCGAGAGCGCCACCTTGGCTTCTTCGGCCACCTGATCGGGCGTGCCCGCCGACAGCACCCAGCCCAGCCGCGCGCCTTCGGTGGTGCGCCCGCCCAGCAATTCGTACACCGGCATCTGGTAGAGCTTGCCCTTGAGATCGTGCAGCGCAAAGTCCACCGTGGCCTTGGCCTGGTTGTTGTCGCGCACCAGCAGATCCATCTTGCCCACCAGCTTTTCTAGGTTGCGCGGATCTTCGCCCAACAACACCCGCGGCGCGATCACGTCGCAGATCATGCTGATCATCGTGCCCTGCATCTCGCCCCGATACCACGACGAGGTGTCGCCCGAATCGGCAAAGCCGACCGTGCCGTCGTCGGTGGTGATCTTCAGCACCACGCTGTCGATGCGGGTAATGTAGGTGTTGGGCATCACCATGGGCTTGGCCATGGGGCTGGAAACCGGGATGCATTCGACCTTGACGATTTTCATGGCGGGTTTCCGTTCAGAGCTCGACCGTGCGCGCCTGCTTGCCGGCGGTGAGGTTGCGGCGAAGGAATTCCTCGTTGAGGTCGATGCCCAGGCCCACGCCTTCGTTGGGATAGGTCACGCCGTTTTCGAATTTCGGTACATTCAGGGCGAGATCGGCACCGTCCGGGATATCCTTGCTGTTCCACACCCCGTGGATCATCAGCGGCCCCAGGGATTCGTTGAGAAACTGCGAAGCCCATTGGTTGGCCGTCCAGAGGTGGGCCGAGGGGCTGTGCTCCAGGCCCGAGCCGACCATGCAGCCACACATCACCGGCAGGCCCGACAGCCGCGCCAGGGTGAGCCAGCGCTGCGATTTGAGCAGGCCGCCCGCCTTCTGCAGCTTGATAAACAGGCCATCGGCGGCGCGGCGGTCGATAATGTCTTTGATGTGGTGCAGTTCCTGTGCCGCTTCGTCGGCATAGATGGGCGTGCGCACCTGCCCCCGCAGGCGGGCCATGCCTTCGATGTCCCAGTGCGGCAGGGGCTGTTCGATCAGCTCCAGCTCCAGCGGGTCGAGCTTGCGGATGGTCTGCAGGGCCTGTTCGTAGTTCCAGAAGCCGTTGGCGTCCATGGTGAGGCGCACGTGCGGGCCAACGGTTTCGCGCACGGCGGCGGCCATCGCCACGTCGTCTTCCAGCGTGCCGTAGCCGACCTTCATCTTGAGCAGGGCAAAGCCGTGCGAGAGCGCCACCCTGGCCTCTTCGGCCACCTGCTCGGGCGTGCCCGCCGACAGCACCCAGCCCAGCCGCGCGCCCTCGGTGGTGCGCCCGCCCAGCAGCTCGTACACCGGCATCTGGTAGAGCTTGCCCTTGAGATCGTGCAGCGCAAAGTCCACCGTGGCCTTGGCCTGGTTGTTGTCGCGCACCAGCAGATCCATCTTGCCCACCAGCTTTTCTAGGTTGCGCGGATCTTCGCCCAACAACACCCGCGGCGCGATCACGTCGCAGATCATGCTGATCATGGTGCCCTGCATCTCGCCCCGGTACCACGACGAGGTGTCGCCCGAATCGGCAAAGCCGACCGTGCCATCGTCGGTGGTGATCTTCAGCACCACGCTGTCGATCGCGGTGATGCGGGTATTGGGCATGATCAACGGTTTGGCCATGGGGCTGGAAACCGGGATGCATTCGACCTTGACGATTTTCATGGAGAACCTGCTGGTAGGAATGGCAAAAAAGCGGCGGCCGCGGGCCGCGGCCCGCGATCCCGGAAAGACTTACTGGGCGACGAAGTTCGACGCTTCGACCTGCTTGGCCCAATACTCGTTGCCGCGAGCCACGATGGCTTCGAGCTCTTTGGCATCGGCATAGCTGGCGATCATGCCGGTATTGTTGATGCGGGCCACCACATCGGGGTCGTCGAACATGGCCTTGGTGGCTGCCGTGATTTCCTTCAGTACCGCGGGCGGCATGGCCGGCGAGGCGAACACGGCGACGAAGTTGTCGGACGGCATCTTCAGGCCCTGCTCTTTGAAGGTGGGTGTATCCGGAAACAGATGGCTGCGTTCCTCCGCCGCGATGCCGAGCACGCGCGCATTGCCCGCCTTGACGTGCTCGGTGACGCCATCGCAAGGCACCACGATCACCGGCACGTGGCCGCCGATCAAGTCGGAGATGGCCGGCGCCGCGCCTTTGTAGGCGATCGGCTGCATCGGGATATCGAATTGCTGCGCGATCACGAAACCCACGAATTGCGCCTGGGAGCCCGGCGCGGGAACGCCGTAGTTGCCCTGGTTGGCGTCCTTGCGGACGGCTTCGACGTACTCCTGCAAGCTGTTGGCCTTGGACGCCGGGCCGGCAACCAGGCAGGTATTGAAGGACGTGAAGCGCGCCACCGGCACCGCATCCCGCTTGGGATCGAAGTTGGGCTCTTTGACGATCAGCGGCAGCATGATGATCTGGTGATCCATCGTCATCTGCAGGGTATTGCTGGCCGGCGTGGCGGTTTTCAGGGCGTGCATGCCCAGCAGGCCGCCCGCGCCGGGGCGATTTTCGACGATGGCCGGCACGCCGAGTTTTTTGGACAAGGCGTCGGCGTACACACGCGCCAGGGCATCGTTGCCCGAACCGGCCGGATAACCGGAAAGGACCCGGATGGGGCCATCCACGGCCTGGGCCGGGGCCGCCAGTGTCAGACCGGCGGCCAAACCAACAAGAGAAGAAAGGACGGCGCGGCGTAGCGAAAGCTTGTTCCGGGCCATGCGGTTGAACGGAATCATGAAGACGTCTCCTAGTGTGAGCAGGGAAAACCGGCCGATCGAGTGAAAGCTGGCAGCCATCGAGTCACTGCGAAAGCGACTTTAAGCATCTTCTTTCCAAATGTCAACCAACCAGTTGGTTGACATTAATCAAACATCTGTGGATACTTTCAACCGCACCGGCCGGGTGGTCACGGACCAGCAGCTCGGTACTTTTGATGAAGCAGTGGCGCCTCGCGGCGCCCGGGAGAAAATTCGTGTTCGATAACTACCGCTCGCCCTGGATGAACGAAGAACTGGACATGCTGCGGACCACCGCGCGCCGCTTCTTCGAAACCGAAGTGGTACCCCATGCCGACAAATGGCGCCGCCAGCACTACATCGACAAAGAGGTTTGGCTCAAGGCCGGCGAACTGGGATTGGTGGGCGTGAGCTTTCCCGAGGAATACGGCGGCCACGGCGGCACCTATGCCCACGACGTGGTCATCATGGAAGAGCAGGCGCGTGCCTGCGATACCTCGTTCGGCTACGTGCCGGGGGCGTTTGGCGCGCCCATGACCCTGCTGCTCACCGGCACGCCGGAGCAGATCCACCGCTGGCTGCCCGGCATCGTGCGCGGCGAGAGCCTGCTGGCCTTCTGCGCCACCGAACCCGACGCCGGCACCGACATCAAAACGCTGCGCACCTCGGCCCGCCGCGAAGGCGACGAATGGGTGATCAACGGCAGCAAGATGTTCATCACCCATGGCCTGCGGTCCAACCTGGCCATCGTGGCGGCGCGCACCAGCGGCCCGGGCGCCAAGGGCATCTCGCTGTTCATGGTCGAAAAAGACAAGGCCCCCGGATTCAAGGTCAGCAAGGTGCTGGAAAAGATGGGCCAGCATGGTCTCGACACCTGCGAAGTCTTCCTGGAAGACGTGCGGGTGCCGCACGAAAACCTGCTGGGCATGCAGGAGGGCAACGGCTTTGGCAAGATGATGGATTCGTTCGTGAAAGAGCGCCTCACCATCGCCGTCACCGCCATCGCCACCGCCGAACGCGCGATCGAGCTCACGCTCGACTACGTCAAGCAGCGCAAAATGTTCAACCAAACGCTGTGGGATTTCCAGAACACCAAGTTCAAGCTGGCCGAATGCTTCAGCCAGGCCCGCATCGGCCGCGTGTACATCGACAGCCTGATCCAGCGCATGGTCGATGGCGCCAACCCGCCCACCGCCGAAGAGGCCGCCATCGCCAAGGTGTGGTGTTCCGAGCACCAATGGAAGATCATCGACGAATGCCTGCAGTTGTTTGGCGGCTATGGTTATATGCAGGAGTATCCGATCTGCCATCTGCTCACGGATGCCCGCATCCAGCGTCTGTACGGTGGTTCCAACGAGATCCTCAAGGAACTCATCTCGCGCAAGCTGTAAGCTCGCCAGTGGGCAAGGCGTCTTTCGCCCGCCCTTGCCCTCCGGTTTCGGGGCTGCCAGACCAAAGGTGCGCGGGGCATTCGATCCCTCACACCGCCCACCTTCTGCTGTCTGCCCCCCGGCCGGCAGCCGCAGCCCGCAGCCGCCCTGCGATTCGCCTCCAGCGCCAGCTCGGGTCGCCCGGCAAGCAGACCATGGCTTACAATACGCGGTCGCCGGATTCGTTCCGGCGGCCTGCCCCGCGCCTCAAAAGCCACAAAAGCACCATCGGCCGTTGCCAAAATCGCCGATTCAGGCCATAATTATCTGTTTGATAAAGCTACCACCTGTGGTATCTGGATGGTATCTGGCTGGGGCCGTGAGCGCTCGCAGCCCAGAAATTCTAGGCTACCCAAGGCTATCTAGGCTACCCAGACTACCCGGCTTACCCGAAACCCAGGATACCGCCATGAAAGAAGGCATTCACCCCGAATACCGCGAAGTCGTCTTCGCCGATCAGCAAACCGGCACCAAGTTCGTCACCCGCTCCACGGTGCACACCCGCGACACCATCGAGCTCGACGGCAAAACCTACCCGCTGTTCAAGTGCGACGTCACCTCGGATTCGCATCCGTTCTACACTGGCGCGCAAACCCGCATCGTCGAAGCCGGCCGCGTGGAAAAATTCCGCGCCCGTTTCGCGCGTACGGCGGGCGCCCGTGCCGCCGCCGGCAAATAAGCCAGCGCGCTTTGACCGAGGTTTCGGCCTCAACGTCCAAGGCAGCCTCGGGCTGCCTTTTTTGTCTTTGAGCCACCCGAGGCGGAACGTTGTCCGTGCTAGGTAACCCTGCTCCCGTACGCGCCACGCCGGCCCGCCTCATTGCTTCGGCGGCCGTACGCCTGCCGCGCCGGCTCTTGCTGGCGATTTGCCTGATCTACATCACATTCGGGCTATTTCTGCGCGATCCCTGGAAAACCGAGGATGTGATCGGGCTGGCGCAGATGTGGTCGGCCGCGCATCTCGGCGGCCTGGCCTGGCTGACACCCATGGTGGGCGATACGCTCTCCGCCATCAACGGCCCGCTCACGGCCTGGGTGGGCGGGCTCAGCCTGCTCTGGCTGGGGCCGCTCACCGGCGACATCATCGCCGGCCGGCTACCCAACCTGCTGTGGTTTTCCCTCAGTTCGGCCGCCGTGTGGTACGGCACCTACCTGTTGGGCAGGCGTCCCGACGCCCAGCCGCTGGCCCTGCCTTTTGGCGGCCAGCCTTCGCCACGCGACTACGGCCGCATGCTGGCCGATGCCGCGCTGCTGCTCTGGCTGGCCACCCTGGGGCTGGCCTGGCCCAGCCACGAAACCTCCGCGGTGCCCGCCGCCCTGGCCAGCCAGGCCGTGGCCTTTTATGGCCTGGCTCGCCTGCGCGACCAGCCAGCCTTCGGCGCCGCTACTTTGGGCCTGGCCTTTGCCGGCGCCTACCTGAGCCGCGGGCTACCCGCGGTCCTGCCGTTGGTCCTGGCCCTGCCTCTGGTGCTGCGCTGGCGCTGGCACGAAGAACTGCGGCCCCTGCTGTGCCTGGCCCTGCCCCTTGCCCTGCTGCCCTGCGCGACGTGGTGGCTCGCCGCGCGAACCTGGCATCCGGAATGGCTGCTGACCTGGCAATACTGGCAACAGGCGCAGCTGGGCCTGCCCACCGCCGCCGGCGCCCTGAGCCTGCTGCGCAATCTCCCCTGGTTCCTCTGGCCCTTGTGGCCGCTGGCGCTGATCGCCGCCTGGCGCTGGCGCGGCTGGTACGGCGCTTCGCACATGCGCATCCCGCTCGGCATGGCGGTGGCCGCCCTGATCAGCCTGCTGTTTTTTCGCCGGCCCGACGAAGCCGATCTACTCGCCCTGGTGGCGCCGGGCGCCGCGCTCGCCGCGCTGGCGCTGCCCACGCTGCGGCGCGGGCAGGTGAATGCCCTCGACTGGTTCGCGGTCATGGCCTTTTCGGTGGCCGGGGTACTGGTGTGGTTCGGCTGGATGACCGCCCTTACCGGCTGGCCCACCCAGATCGCCAACAATATCGCCCGCCAAACGCCGGGCTTCCAGTTGCCGTTCAGTACCTTTGCCTTCGTCATGGCCGCCGCGGCCACGGCGGCCTGGTTCGCCCTGCTGCATTGGCGGCTGCGCACCCACCCCTCGGCGCTCTGGCGCGGCACCATGCTTTCAGCGGGAGGAGTCCTGCTGACCTGGGTGCTGCTGGTCACGCTCTGGTTGCCCTCGATCGATTATGCCCGCAGCTACCGGCCGGTCGCCAACGGACTCGCGCAAATCGTGGCCCGCCAGCCCGACGCTCCCTGCCTCGACAGCATCGGCCTGGGCCTGGCGCAACGCGCGTCTTTTGCCGTCTTCGAAGGCCTAGTCTTCGATCGCGAAGCCGATTGTTCGCTGGTTCTGCAGCAAACCACGCAATCCCAGCCCGAGCCCTTGCCCGGCGCCACGCCGGCGATCCTGCTTTGGCAGAGCTCACGCCCCGCCGATCGCCACGAGTTCTTCCGTCTCTACCGCCGGCCATGACATCCGCCACGCCCAAAATGGGCGCTTCGCTCCGCCGCCTTCTGCACCAGGCCTGGCCGGTCCTGGTGGGGCAATGGGCCGGCGTCGCTTTTGGCGTGCTCGACACCGCCATGACGGGCCACGCCTCGCCGCTCGACCTCGCGGCCATGGCGCTTTCGGTGTCCATCTACATCACGGTATTCGTGGGCCTGATGGGCGTGCTGCATGCCCTCATCCCGATCCTGGCCCAGCACTTTGGCGCCGGCCGCCTGCGATCGGTGGGCGCGGCCTGGGGCCAGGGCATCTGGCTCGCCCTGGGTCTGTCGGTGGTCGGCGCCATCATCCTGCTGCATCCCGACCCCTGGCTGCGCCTGGCCGGCGATGACATCGATCCCGGGGTACGCGAACGCATCGCCGCCTATCTCAGGGCCCTGGTATTCGCCCTGCCGGCGGCGCTGGTGTTCCGCACCATGCATGCCCTTGGCGCGGCCGTCTCGCGGCCCCAGGTGATCATGTGGATCAATCTCGGCGGCGTGCTGCTCAAGGGCTTCTTCAACTGGGTGCTGATCTTCGGCAACCTGGGGCTTCCGGCCCTGGGCGCGGTGGGCGCGGGCATCGCCACCGCGCTGGTCTTCTGGATCAGCGCCGCGGTGGGTATGTGGGTCATGTTCAGCGACCGCTACTATCATCCGCTCGCCCTGCGCCTGGAGCGGCCGCACTGGCCCACCCTGCGCGAACTGCTGCGCCTGGGCATCCCCATGGGCGGCTCTTACCTGATCGAAGTGGTGGCCTTCACCTTCATGGCGCTGTTGGTGGCCCGCGAGGGCGTGCTGGTCGTCGGCGCCCACCAGATCATCGCCAACCTGGCCGCCTTGTGCTACATGGCGCCCATGGCAATCGGCATTGCCACCGCCGCGCAAACCGCGCAGGCCCTGGGCGCCGGCCAAGTCGCGGCGGCCCGCCGGCTGGGGCTGGCGGGCTTCTACCTGGCAGCCGCCGCGGGTGTCCTGACCCTGGCCATACTGTTTGGCGCCGGCCGCTGGATCATCGACGCCTACACCAGCGACGCGGCGGTGGCCGCGATGGCGCTGTCGCTGCTGGCGATCATGCCCTTCTTCCATATCGCCGATGGCGCGCAAACGCTGGTGGTGTATTTGCTGCGCGCCTACAAGGTTACGGTTGCCCCCATGATGGTGCAGATCATCGCGCTGGGCGGCGTGGGCCTGATCGGCGGCTGGACGGTGGCCTTCGGCCCGGCCGCGGGGGCTCTGCGACCGATCCTGGCCTGGTGGGCGCCCACGGCGCCGGCCGGGGCCGCCGCCCTGTGGGTGATGGCGACGACCGGGATGGTCCTGTCGTTTCTCCTGCTGCTGCCGGTCTACGCCTGGGTGCTGCGACAGCATCCGGTGCCCGCTCCGGCCCCGGCCTGACCGCGCGGGAGACAGGCGTTTCGCCCTGGCCGGGACTCGCGCGCCAGGCCGGGCGCGCGGGCCTTACAGCCGGATGAAGTGCTCGCGATAGTATTTGAGTTCGGCGATCGAATCGTAGATATCGGCCAGCGCCTCATGCTTGGCCTGTTTCACATAGCCGCGATACAGCTCGGGGCGCCACCGCCGCGCCAGCTCCTTGAGCGTGCTCACATCCAGATTGCGGTAATGGAAGAAGGCTTCGAGCTTGGGCATGTAGCGCACCATGAAACGGCGATCCTGGCCGATGGTATTGCCGCAGAGCGGCGACTTGCCATAGGGCACGTGCTGCTTCAGGAAGGCCAGCAGTTGCTCCTCGGCCTCGGCTTCCGACAGCGTGGACGCCTTGACCTTTTCGATCAGGCCGCTTTTGCCGTGCGTGGACTTGTTCCAATTGTCCATCGCATCGAGCAAGGCATCCGGCTGGTGCACCACGAGCACCGGGCCCTCGGCCACCACCTCGAGCTGAGAGTCGGTGACCACCACCGCCACCTCGATAATGCGCTCGCGCTCCGGATCCAGGCCGGTCATTTCCATATCGAGCCACACCAGGTGGGATTCGTTGAGAGCCATATAATCTGAACTCCGCGTGATTCTGAGAGCCTGATATTCTCGCACATCACCCCTTTCGCGTTTGCTTCCGCCATGGCTTTCACCCTGCTGTTCGTCGCCGCCCTCACTCTCAGCGTGCTGCTGCGCCTGTGGCTTGCCAGCCGCCAGATCCGCCATGTCATGCGTCATCGCGAGGCCGTGCCGCCGGTGTTCGCCGACCGGATCCGCCTGGCCAGCCATCAGCGCGCCGCCGACTACACCGTGGCGCGCACCCGCCTGGCGATGATCGAGATCGTGTTCGATGCCGCCGTGCTCATCGTCCTCACCCTGCTCGGTGGCCTGCAGGCGCTCTGGAACCTCAGCCAACTGGCGCCTGGCGGTCCCTTCATCCAGCAGATGGTCCTGGTGGTTCTGGTGGTGGCGGTGCTGGGGCTGCTGGGCCTGCCCTTTACCTGGTATCGCCAGTTTCGCCTGGAGGCCCGTTTCGGCTTCAACCGCATGACCGGCCGTCTGTTCGTGCAGGACACCCTCAAGGGCATCATCATCGGCGCCGCGCTGGGCTTGCCGCTGCTGGCGGTGGTGCTGTGGCTGATGGCCAGCGCGGGAGCCTCCTGGTGGCTGTGGGCCTGGGTGGTCTGGACGATCTTCAACCTGGCCGTGCTGTGGCTGTATCCCACCGTGATCGCCCCCTGGTTCAACCAGTTCACGCCGCTGGCCGACGCCGAGCTGGCAACGCGCATACGCGCCCTGGCCGAGCGCTGCGGTTTTTCCCTGGATGGCCTGTTCGTCATGGATGGCTCCAAGCGTTCGGCGCATGGCAACGCCTACTTCACGGGCTTTGGCCGCAGCAAGCGCATCGTGTTCTTCGATACCCTGCTCGCCAAGCTCAGCGGCGACGAAATCGAGGCGGTGCTGGCGCACGAGCTTGGCCACTTCCATCATCGCCACATCCTGCGTCGCATCCTGCTCAGCTTCGCGGTGTCTTTCGGCTTCCTCGCCCTGCTGGGCTGGCTGGCCGGCAGAACCTGGTTCTATACCGGCCTGGGCGTCGCCCCGTCGTTGCTGCAATCCAATCATGCGCTGGCGCTGGTGCTGTTCTTCCTGATCATGCCGGTGTTCACCTTTTTCCTCACACCGCTGGCCAGCTGGTATTCCCGGCGCGATGAGTTCCAGGCCGACCGCTACGCCGCCCGTCAAACCGGGGCCGCCCCCCTGGCCAGCGCACTGGTCAAGCTGTACGACGACAACGCCGCCACCCTCACGCCCGATCCGCGGCATTCGGCCTTCTACGATAGCCATCCTCCGGCGGCGGCGCGCATCGGGCGCTTGACGGCGACATGAGCGACACCACGGGTCTGGTCATCGCCACCCACGGCCGCCACTACCAGGTGGAGATGGCCGACGGCAGCGTGCGTCATTGCTTCCCGCGCGGCAAACGGGCCGCCGCCGCGGCGGTAGGCGACCAAGTGCGGATCAGCCTGCAGGGGCAGACCGAGGGCGCGATCGAGGCCGTGCTGCCGCGACGCAACCTCCTGTACCGCAGCGATGCCCAGCGCAGCAAGCAGTTCGCCGCCAATCTCGATCAGCTCCTGCTGGTCGTGGCCACCGTGCCCAGCTTTTCCGACGATCTCCTCGGCCGCACCCTGGTGGCTGCGCACAGCGCCGACATCGCCCCCCTGATCGTGCTCAACAAGATCGACCAACTCGCGGCCCTGCCCGAGGCCCGGCGCCGGCTGGCGCCGCTGGCGGATCTGGGCGTGCCGGTCATCGAGGTGTCGGCCCATGATGCCGAACAAGCGCGCGAACGCCTGATCCCGCATCTGGCGGGGCGCGCGAGCATCCTGCTGGGCCAGAGCGGCATGGGCAAGTCCACCCTGCTCAACGCCCTGGTGCCCGAAGCCAACGCCGCCACCCGCGAACACTCCGAAGCGCTCGACGCCGGCCGCCACACCACCACCTCGACCCGGCTCTATCACCTGCCCGCCGAAAGCAGCGGCGGCACGGTGATCGACTCGCCCGGGTTCCAGGGCTTCGGCCTGCAGCATTTGTCCGATAGCGAAGTCACCCACGGTTTCCCCGAGTTCACCGATCCGACGCGCGACTGCCGTTTCTACAATTGCAGCCATCGCCACGAACCGGGCTGTGGCGTGCTCGCGGCGCTGCAAGAAGGGCGGATTTCGCCCGAGCGGCACGCGCTGTACCAACGCATTCTCGACGAGAACAAGGCCGGAGAACGCTATTGACCCCGCGCCCCACCTATCTGATCGCCGGCTGCGGCGATCTCGGCCTGCGCGCCGCCGCCCTGCTGCTGGCCGCAGGCCATCGCGTGTACGGCCTGCGCCGCTCGCCGCCGGCCGCGGCGCCAGCCGGCCTGCAGTGGCATGCCGCCGACCTCACCCGACCCGCGACCCTGAACACGTTGCCGGCCGACATTACCCACTTGCTGTACGCCGTGACGCCGGGCGGCCGCAACGAAGCCGCCTACCGCGCCGTCTTCATTGATGGCCTGCAGGCCCTGACCCGGCGCCTGGCCCCCTCGCTGCAACGCATCGTTTTCGCGTCGTCGTCCGCCGTCCATGGCGAACATCACGGCGGCTGGGTGGACGAAGCCACGCCGGTGGCGCCGCTGGGTTTCAATGGCCGCGTTTTGGCCGAAGCGGAACAATGGCTGGCAACCCTTCCTCTTGAAACGGTATCGCTGCGTCTCGCCGGCCTGTATGGCCCCGGGCGCCTGTCGCTGCTGGAACGCCTGCGCCGGGGCGAGGCGCGCGCACCCCGCGAACCCGTACATTGGGCCAATCGCATGCATGCCGACGACGCCGCGGCCGCGCTGGCGCATCTGCTGGCCTTGCCCAACCCCGCCCCGGTGTATATCGGCTGCGACGATACGCCGCTACCCCTGCGCGATTTGTACCAGGCACTGGCCGATCTGCTTGGCGCGCCGGCGGTGCCCGAGGGCCCGGCGCCGGCGGCGGTAGGCAGCAAGCGCCTGAGCAATCGCCGTCTCAAGGCCAGCGGATTCGAACTGCGCTGGCCCGACAGCCGGGCCGGCTACGCGGCCTTGATCGATACGCCCGGAACCTGACCATGCCCCGGCTACTCACAGCCGCCGAGGAAGGCTGATGCCGCCCTGTGCCTCCGGGCTGCCGCCTATGACGGCCGGCACTGGGCGCCGGCGGGAATCGCCTGGCCCAGCCAATCGACCTGCGGCTGGCGCGTGAGATGGTAGCGCAAGGCGGAATCCAGGTTGGCGCCTTGCGCGCCGGCATCGCCCCGCACCCGCAACTGGTTGTTGGAAGTCGCCTCGAGCTGGGCCAGCAGGTTGCCGTTGCCCAGCCGTAGCACGAACTGGCGCGGCGCCATGGGATCACGAGTCCAGCAGCCCTCGAGGGGTATGGGATCGCGCACGCTGCCGTCGGGGGCGATGGCGCTCACCCGGGCCCGCCAGGCCTGGTTGGCGAACAAGGTAAGCACCGCCTGCTGGCCGACGCAGACGTCGCCGGTTTCGAGGCAGGGCAGCACCCCGCGGAAGGTTTGGGCCACCGCCGGCGTGGCCACTTGCGGCAACTGCGGCAAGTCGGGTGCCGGGGCGGCGGGCGCCACGATGCCTTTTTCTTCCCAGCAGGGATCGAGCCAATCGACGCAGGCTTCGGCGCGCGGCAAGCCGCCCGTGGCGATCCGGATCTGGCTGGCCGAAACGATGGGCGATGGCCCACGCTGCCACAGGCGGGCGGCCTCGGCCTGGGTGACCGCCTCGGTGCTGACGGGATCGACTGGTGCGTTGGGCGCATAGAACTGGCAAGCCGCCACCCATGGCAGCAGCAATCCCGCCAGGCAAAACCGTAGGGACAATGCCGGAGATACAGAGCGGGACATGGCAACGGCTCCATAGTATGGTTGCAAGATGGAATCATACTCTGAGTCAATGGCGGCCCTCTCTCCGGCGGCCCCCTGGATCGTGGCGGTGCTGCTCGGCCTGGTGTTCGGCAGTTTCGTGAACGTCGTCGTCGCGCGCCTGCCCCGCATGCTCGAACGCGGCTGGCAGGAGGCCTATGCCGATGTGCGCGGCGAACCCATCGCAGCCGCCCCACCCTACAACCTGGCGCGGCCCGGCTCGCACTGCCCGCATTGCGAACATCCGCTATCGTGGCGCGAACTCGTGCCCGTCCTGAGCTGGTGCCGGCAGCGGGGCCGCTGCCGGCATTGCGGGGTTCCCATCTCATGGCAGTACCCGGTCATCGAGGCCATTAGCGCGGTCCTCGCGGCGGCCTGCTATTGGCGTTTCGGTGCGCATCCCTATGCCCTGGCGGCATTTGGCGCCTGCCTGGCTCTGCTCGCGCTGGCGGTGATCGATCTCCACACCTTGCTGCTCCCCGACGACATCACTCAGCCGCTGCTGTGGAGCGGCCTGCTGGTGGCCGTGGCGGGCTGGGGGCCTTTGGCGCCACACAGCGCCATCATCGGCGCCTCCGCCGGCTATGCCGCGCTCTGGCTGCTCGCCACCGTGTATCGTCTCATCACCGGGCGCGAGGGCATGGGCCAGGGCGACTTCAAACTGCTGGCGGCGCTGGGCGCGTGGCTGGGCCCGCTGGCGCTGCCCGTCGTCGTTCTGTCGGCTTCCGTGCTGGGCCTGGCCGCGGGCATTTATCTCATGCTGCGCCGCCGTGCCCATAGCCGTACGCCGCTGCCATTCGGCCCCTGCCTGGCCGTGGCCGGCGCCGTGCAATTTTTTTTACTGCCGCCGATTCGACTCTGGCCTCTTGGCTAGAATATCATCCGACCCATTCGCGGCCCGCCGACGCAACTTTTCATGAGCCAGCCCATGCTTCCCGAGGTCTCCACGCTTTCGCCCAGCCATCCTTGGCGCATCGGCCTGACCGGCGGCATCGGTTCCGGCAAAAGCCGGGTCGCCGATCAACTGGCCGACCTCGGTGCCGCGGTCATCGATACCGACCTCATCGCCCATAGCCTCACGCGGCCGGGCGGGCCGGCCATCGCCCCACTGCGCGCCCTTTTCGGCGCCGGCATCATCGCCGCCGATGGCGCGATGGACCGCGCCGCCATGCGCGAGCTCGCCTTCCAGGATCCCCTGGCCCGCCGCAAGCTCGAGAACCTGCTGCACCCCATGATCGCCACGGAAGTCCAGCTGCAGGCATCGCGCAGCCATGGCCATTACCAAGTGTTCGTGGTGCCGCTGCTGGTGGAATCGGGCCGCTGGCAAAACCGCCTCAACCGCGTCTGTGTCGTCGATTGCGACGAAGCCACCCAGATCGATCGCGTGGGCCGGCGCAGCGGGCTGGAGCCCGACGCCGTCCGCCGCATCATGGCCGCCCAGGCCAGCCGCGAACAGCGCCTGGCGGCCGCCGACGATCTCATCCTCAACGACGGCAACACCACACTGGAAGCCTTGAGCCAGCGCGTGCGCGACCTGCACGAGCAGTGGCTGATGCAAATGCGCGATTGGCGGCGCGGCGGAAAATAAACCCCTGGCGCCGGCGCCTGGCGCGTGGTTAGCTAGCGGGCTGCCGCTGGATGCCCGAGATCAGAAAATCACAGAAGCTGTCGGCGATTTCTTCGATGCTGTACGCGCCCTCGGGCTTGTACCAGCGCGGTACCCAGTTGAGCGAACCAAACAGCATGGCCGATACCATGCCGGGCTGGACGTCGCGCAGCGAACCATCCGCGATGCCCTCGGTGACGAGGTCGCGCACGATGTTGTCGAGGCGCCGCTGGAACTGCCGGATCCGTTCGCTGTTGTGATTGAGCGGCCGCGCGCCAACCAGCACATGACATCGGCCGAACTCGTTGTTTTGCGCGGCGGCGAGGCTGCGGGTAAAGATCCGCAGGCGTTCGGTGACTGGCAGGGACCGATCCTTGACTCGTTCGCTGATGGTGTCGAGATCCGCGAACGACGCCGTGAGCGATTGGTAGAGGATATCCTCTTTGCCCTTGACGTAATGATATAGGGTGGCCTTATGCATACCCAGGTGGCGGGCCACCGTATCGAGGGAAGTGGCTTCATAGCCGTGTTCGGCGAACAGGCCTGCGGCCGTACGCAGGATCACCGACAGGCGATCGGTATGCTTGGCGGATTTGGCGGCCCGCCGTTTGCGGGGTGGCGAACTGGCAACGGAAGCGTCGGTCATGAATGAACTGAACAAAGTATCGGGTAATTTTTCCCTGGGATCATAGCCCGCCGTGGCTCCGGGGATGCCGTACCGCTTCTTCCGGCCCGGGCTTCAGGTGGCGGCCGCCGGCCCGCGGCGGATCGCGCCGGCCTCGGCCAAGGCCGCAATGCGGTCGTCGTCAAGGCCATACTCGCGCAGGACTTCATCGGTATGCTCGGCCAGCAGCGGCGCGCGGCGGCGTACGCCCCCCGGCGTGCCCGACAGCTTGACCGGCACGCCCGGCACCCGCACCTTGCGCTCGATCCCGGGATGTTCGACCTCCGGCAACATATTGCGGGCCGCAAAGTGCGGATCCTGGAAAATATCTTCCGCCAGATAGATCGGGCCCACCGGTACCCGGCCCCCCAGCATGTCTTTGAGTTCGGCCTTGGTGTATTGGCGCGTGAAGGTTTCCAGTTCGGCCATCATGGCGTCGCGGTTGACCCAGCGCTGAGCCTCCGAGTTGTAGTCCGGATGATCGGCCAGTTCGGGGCGGCCCATGAGCGCCGTGAGTTCGCGCCACTGCGGATCGTGGGCGGCGGCGATGACCACGGTGCCGTCCCTGGTTGGCACCGTGCCGAAGGGCGCCAGGCCGGGCAGCGTGTTGCCGTTGGCAGCGGGCGACACTCCGGTATAGGCGAAGGTGCTGACGATCAGCTCGCCCATCGCCAGGATGCTGTCGACCATGGCGACGTCCACGTACTGGCCCTGGCCGGTTTCGCGTGCCTTGAACATCGCCGCCAGCGTACCAAAGGCGGCGAACAGGCCGGGCACGGTATCGCCCGGGCCGCCGCCCACCTTGAACGGCTGATCGGGCGACGGGCCGGTGATACCCATCCAGCCCCCCATTGCCTGGGCGACGATGTCGAAGGTGGGCCAGGCCATGTAGGGGCTTGCGCCGCCCGCGCGGTCGCCAAATCCCCGTACCGAGGTATAGACCAGGCGGGGATTGATCTTCTTCAGTTCCTCGTAGCCCAGGCCCAGCCGGTTGAGCACATCGGCCCGGTAATTTTCCACGAAGGCGTCGGCGCCGGCAATCAACTCTTTGAACAGCTCTCGGCCTTCCGGCTTTTTGAAGTCGATCGACACGCTGCGCTTGTTGCGGTTGCACGACTGGAACAGACCGCCATAGTGCCGATCCCGGTCGGCCTTGTCGTAGGGGCCGATGCGACGGAAAAAATCGCCTTCGGGCGGTTCGATCTTGATCACGTCGGCGCCATGGTCGGCCAATATCTGGCCGCAGAACGGACCCGCCAGCGCATGGGTGGCTTCGATGACACGCAGGCCCGCAAGGGCTCCCGATTTACCTGGGGACATAAATGACTCTCAACAAGAAAAAGCTGACAAAGCACGAAAGCTCGAAGAAATTGCTGGATAAGCTGCAGCGGCTTCCAGGGGTCCCTGGCTCCCCGCCGCGCGGGACGCTGATTCCGGCTTGCCTCGCGGCGCGCCGTCGTCACGCAGCGGGGCGGCCACCGGCGCCCCATCGATGCGACAGCATCCAGCCCCACCGCGAACGACAGCGGCGCCCATGGCCGGATGCTCAGGCAACCGCCTCATGCACCGCACCCTGGGCCAGCAGGCTGTCGATGGCGTCGGCTCCGAAGCCCGCCTCGGCCAGCAGCTCGCGGCTATGCGCGCCTGGGGCGCTGACCGGCTGGCAGGGCGCGGCCGGCGTGGCACTGAAGCGCGGCGCCGGCGCGGGCTGCACGACGCCGTCGACCTCGGCGAAATTGCCGCGCACCCGGTTGTGGGGGTGGTGCGGCGCTTCGTCCAGGTTCAGCACCGGAGCGAAGCAGGCATCGCTGCCCTCCAGCAATTCGCACCAGGCCTCCCGGGTGCGGGTGGCGAACAACGCCGCCAGGCGCTCGCGGCGCTCCTCCCAGCGGGATTTGTCCCATTGTTTGGCAAACAGGGGGTCATCGGCCAGGCCAATGCGTTGCAGGAGCTCGGCGTAGAACTTGGGTTCGATGGCGCCGATGGCGATGCAATGGCCATCGCTGCAAACATAGCTGTCGTAGAAGTAGGCCCCGCCATCGCCCATATTGCGGCCACGCTCGAGGCTCCACTGGCCGGTGCCGCGCCAGCCATACATCAAGGACGACAACAAGGCGGCGCCGTCGCAGATGGCGGCATCCACCACCTGCCCTTCGCCGGTGCCGCGCGCATGCCACAGGGCGCCGAGGATGCCTACCGCCAACAGCATGGCGCCGCCGCCGAAATCGCCCACCAGGCCGGGCGGCGGCGTGGGCTTGCCGCCGCGCGGGCCGATCATGGACAGCGCGCCCGACAAGGCGATGTAGTTGATATCGTGCCCCGCTGCCGGCGCCAGTGGGCCTTGCTGGCCCCAACCCGTCATGCGTCCGTACACCAGGGCGGGATTGCGCGCGAGGCAGGTCTCGGGGCCCAGGCCCAGCTTCTCCATCACCCCTGGGCGGAAACCCTCGATCACGGCGTGGGCCTTATCGATCAGCCGCAGGGCGACGTCGATCGCGGCGGGTTGCTTCAGGTCGAGCACCAGCGAGCGGCGGCCGCGGGCGAGCACGTCGCCGGCACGCTGCCGCGCCGATGGCGGCTGCGGCAGGGGCCGCTCGATGCTGATGACTTCGGCGCCCAGATCGGCCAGCACCATGGCGCAGAACGGCCCCGGCCCCAGGCCGGCGAACTCGACGACTTTCAATCCTGACAATGGCCCCATGGGCGACTCCTCAAAACGCTCACGCTCGCCGCGCTTATGGCGTCACTCCGCCCACCTGGGTGGTGAAGTACTCCAGCCTCTCGGCCGGAGCGTCTGCGCCAAGAGGCGGGGCCGCCTTCGGCGTCACCTCGGGATGGCCTCGCTTGATCCGTCATGCACGACGGGGCTTGCTCTTGGGCGCCTGGCCGAGGGAATCCCCAGCGGCGAGAACATCGACTTTTCGGGCCGCGGCGGCGTATCGCGTAGCGCCGCAGCGCCGCCGGCGGCAACAAGACCGCTTATAGCGGGTACTGCGGCGGCGTGTCGCGGTAGGTGGTCCATTGCCACTGGGAGAATTCATCCCAGTTGGCCGGGCCGCCATGGCGCGAACCATTGCCCGAGGCGCCACGGCCGCCCATGGGCATGTGGCCGTCGTCGTTGACCGTTTGATCGTTGATGTGCACCAGGCCCACGTTGAGCCGGCGGCCGATGGCCATGCCGCGCGACATCGATTGGGTCAGAATGCCGGCCGACAGACCATATTCGGTATCGTTGGCCAGGGCCACGGCCTCGTCGTCGGTGTCGAATACCGTGACCGCCACAACGGGGCCGAAAATCTCTTCGCGGAAGATCGCGGAGTCCGGTGCCACCTGGCTGAGCACGGTGGGATGATAGAAGTTACCCTCGGCCTTGCCGCCGGCCTCGAGGCGAGCGCCGCCGGCCACGGAATCATCCACGAGGCGCTTGACGCGCTCCACCTGCCTGGTGGTGATCAGCGGCCCGATCGCCACCTGCTGGGTGTAGGGGTCGCCCACCGGCAATAGCCGGGCTTTCTCGGCCATGCGCGAGATGTAGGCGTCGGCGATGCTGCGATGCACCAGATGGCGCCCCGCGCTCATGCAGATCTGGCCCTGGTGCAGCCACGAGGCCCACGAGCCGTTGGAGACGGCGAGATCAAGATCGGCGTCGTCGAGGATGATGAGCGAATTCTTGCCGCCCAGCTCGAGCGCCACCTTTTTGAGATGGCGGCCGGCCAGTTCGCCCACCCGGCGCCCCACCGCGGTGGAACCGGTGAACGACACCATGGTGATGTTGGGGTCGGTGCACAGGGCTTCACCGGCCTCGGCGTCGCCGGGCAGCACTTGCAGCACGCCATCGGGTAGCCCGGCCTCCTGGTAGATCAGGGCCAGCAGCACGCCGCCCGACACCGGAGTGCGGGGGTCGGGCTTGAGCACCACTGCGTTGCCCACGGCCAGCGCCGGGGCCACGGAGCGGTTGGACAGCAGCAGCGGAAAGTTGAAGGGCGAGATGATGCCCACCACGCCATGGGGCACGCGCCGCGCCAGGCTGACCACGCCATCGGCGCTGGGCAACACCAGGCCCTGCGGATGCGACGGCATCGCGGCGGCCTCGTGAAAGTGCGTGAGGATGGAGGTGAGCTCGAACATGGCTTTGGGCCGGATGGCGCCGGTTTCGCGTACGATCCAATCGGCGAACTCTTCCATCCGCTGCTCGACCACCGCGGCCGCGCGGCGGAACACGGCGGCGCGCTCCTGAAACGGCAACGCGGCCCATCCGGGCTGCGCCTGGCGCGCGGCCGCGGCGGCGCGGCCCACATCGGCGGCGTTGGCCAGGCCCACCTGCGCAAGTTCGTGACCGGTGGCCGGTTCGCGTACCGCCAGCGTGCCGCCTTCCATGGCCTGCCAGCCTTGGGTGTAAGCTTTGCCGTGCCACGCGGGTAAAGAAGCAGAGAGTTGCGCCATGATGCTCCACCTGATATTGGATTCGGATAAAAAAAGCCCCATGCCTGCCGCCAATGCGGTGGCGTTGCCCGGCGGCGAGAATACCGGCCAGGCCCGGTACGCCCGGGAAGAGACAGACACGAACTCTACGGAAGGGGTCTCAAAAAGTCAACCATACAGTTGGTTGATTTTTTAACGCGCGTGGCCATCCTCTCGCCAGCGTCCTGTCGTATCCTGTTGCGGCTTTCTCTCGACTCTCTCGTTACAATCCTGCCATAACCGCAACGCAAGCCTGCCGCGTGATCCTGTACGAATATCCTTTCAACGAACGCGTTCGCAACCTGCTACGTCTGGAAGACCAGTTTCAACGACTGTTCTTCTTCATCCAGCAGGACGACCCCCGTGCGCATCATGCGGGGCTGGCTACCTTATTCGAGATCATCGACGCCCTGGGCCGCTCCACCGGCAGGGCGGATGCCCGCGGCGAACTGCTGCAGGAACTCGAACGCCAGCGCCAAAGCCTGCTGGCGCTGCGCGAGCATCCCGGGGTCGCCGCGAGCGTGCTCGATGCCACGCTCTCCCGGCTCAACGACGTCATCGGCGCCCTGTCCTCCCAGACCAAACCGGGCGATATGCTGCGCCAGCACGAATGGCTCGCCAGCGTGCGCAGCCGGCTGGTGATTCCGGGCGGGGTGTGCGAGTTCGACATGCCTTCCTACTACGCTTGGCAATGCCGGCCCGCCGCCGAGCGCCTGGAGGATCTGCAGTCATGGTGCCAGCCGCTGCTGCCTCTCTATGAAGGCCTCTCCCTGGCGCTCGAACTGCTGCGCCAGAACCGGGAATCCAGCGAGGTCGTCGCCCGTGGCGGGCTCTACCAGCAGTCGCCCAATGGGCGTCCCTATCAGTTGCTGCGCGTGCACCTGCCCGACGAATCCCGGTTTTTTCCCGAAATCAGCGCCAACAAGTATTCGATTTCGATCCGCTTTTCGACGCAAGACGGCCAAGGCAAGCCCCAGCCGCTCAACACCGACATCAGCTTCCGGCTGGATCTCTGCACCAATCTCTAAGGCGGCCCAAAGCCGCCGGCCGCACCGTGGAACCCGCCCTGAGTGAAGAACTCCGGCCTTTCGTCCGGAGCTTCTCCGCCACCATTGACAAGCCCCAGCCGGGCTGGTGCTCGTCGCCACCCTGACCTCGCCGTGAACGACGAGGCTTGCGCTTGGGCGCGTGGTCAATCCAGCAGGTGGCGGATGCCCGCGATGCCATGCGCGCCATGTTGGCGGGCGATGGCCAGGGTGGCTGGCGATTGCCCGCCGATCGCCAGCACCGGCATGCCGGCTTCCTGGTTGAGCTCGGCAAAAGCCTCCCAGCCCAGCCCGGGATGGCCCGGATGGGTGGCGGTGGGCAAGACCGGGCCGATCAAGGCGAAATCGGCGCTCAATTGCCGCGCCCGCGCCAGATCGCCCCGCGAGTGGCAGGAGGCCCCCAGCAGGCCCACGTCGGGGCGCGAATCGACGCGGTCGAGATCGGCGGCGCGCAATTGCACGCCGTCGGCCTCGCGCCACCAGGATTCGGGATGCGCGCTGTTGACCAGCAAACGCGCGCCGGCCGCCTTGGTCAATGCCAGAGTCCGCCGCAGGATATCGAGCAGCGCGCCATCACTTGCCCCGCCCTGCCACTCCGGGGCGCGGAATTGCAGCAGGCGGACACCGGCGGCGAGGGCATGCTCGATACGATCCAGATGTCCTGGTACGTCGGCCGGGGAAGTCAACGGCAGAATCAGATAGCGATCGGGCAATTGAAGCCAGCGTACGGGGGGCAAGGTGGCGGGCAGAAGGTGGCCGCCGCCCAGGCCGGCCTCCAGCGCTTCCAGAGGCTGTCCGGGATCGACCCAGCGCAGGGCCTGGTTCTCGAGCCCGCGCGGCTCGCCCCGCCACCCGGTCACCCGGCAGAAAGCCAGGCGCACGGTGGCGTGCGGGTATTCATGGACGTAAGTGACCCAGGGCGTGGCCTCGGTCACCTCGATGCCCAGTTCCTCGTGCAGCTCGCGATGCAAAGCCTGCATCGGAGTTTCGCCCGGCTCCAGCTTGCCACCCGGCAGTTCCCACCAGCCCGCGTACGATTTGCCCTCGGGGCGCTGGCCCAGCAGCAGGCACCCATCGGCGTCGAGCACCAGGCCGGCGGCCACGTCCAGCCAGCGGTGTCCCTGTTCATTCGCCATGGCGGGCCACCCAATCCTTGGCGAACTGCCAGGCGATCCGGCCGGAGCGCGAGCCGCGCTCGATCGTCCATTGCAGGGCTTCGGTACGTGCGCGCTGGATTTCGTCGTCGGGGCAGCCCAGCACGGTCAGCCAATGCTGGACGATATCGAGGTAGTCGTCCTGGCGGAACGGATAGAACGACAGCCATAGGCCGAAACGTTCGGAGAGCGAGATCTTCTCTTCCACCGCCTCGCCCGGATGCACCTCGCCATCCGGCATGTGCCGGGCCTGCAGGTTTTCGGCCATGTATTCCGGCATCAAGTGGCGCCGGTTGGACGTGGCATAAATCAGCACGTTGCCCGAAGTGGCCGCCACCGAACCGTCGAGCACCGACTTCAGCGCCTTGTAGCCGGCCTCGCCTTCGTCGAAGGAGAGATCGTCGCAGAACACGATGAAGCGCTCGGGCCGCTCGGCCACCTGTTCCACGATCTCGGGCAAGTCGGCGAGCTCGCTTTTATCGATCTCGATCAGCCGCAGGCCATCGGCGGCGTGCGCCACCAGCATGGCCTTGACCAGGGAGCTCTTGCCGGTGCCGCGCGCGCCCGTCATGAGCACATTGTTGGCCGGCCGCCCCGCCAGGAACTGCCGGGTATTGCGTTCGATCACGGCTTTCTGCCGCTCGACGTGCTGGAGATCCTCCAGCCGGATCTGCGCCACGTGGCGCACGGGATCGAGAAAACCACGCTGGCCGCGCCGGCGCCACCGATAGGCGGTGGCGCTCCAATCATTGACGGGCGGCGCCGGCGGCAGCCAGGCCTCGAGCTGCGCCAGTACGCGGCTGGCCTGGCGCATCAGTTGAGGTAGATCGGGAGTATCGGGGTTCACGGTAGACATCCGGGCAAATAGACGGGCGCCCGCACCCATGGCCCGGACGCCGGCGCAACAGCGGGAAATCAGGATCGGTAATCGGCGTTGATGCTGACGTACTCGTGGGAAAAATCGCAGGTATACACCGTTTCGGCGGCGCTGCCGCGCCCCAGGGCGATGCGCACGGTGATCTCGGCCTGGCGCATCACGCGCTGGCCGTCTTCCTCGCGGTAATCGGGATGGCGGCCGCCCGCGGTGGCCACATGAACGTCGTCCAGCCAGAGATCCACGCCGGCAACATCGAGGTCGGCGATGCCGGCATAGCCGATCGCGGCCAGAATACGACCCAGATTGGGATCGCTGGCATAAAAGGCGGTTTTTACCAGCGGCGAATGCGCCACGGCATAGGCTACCTGCAGCGCTTCCCGGGTATTGACGGCGCCCTCCACGGCCAGCGTCATGAACTTGGTGGCGCCTTCGGCGTCGCGCACGATCTTTTGGGCGAGTTCGCGCGAGACTTCGATCAGCGCCGCACGCAACTCGGCGTAACCGGCGTCGGCAGCCGTTTGCACCGAGAGGCCCGACTGGCCGCTGGCCATCACGATGAAGGAATCGTTGGTGGAGGTGTCGCCATCCACCGTAATGCGGTTGAACGAATGATCGGCGAGCTCGCGCACCAGCGTGTCGAGCAGCGGCTGGGCAATACCGGCGTCGGTGGCCAGGAAGCCCAGCATGGTGGCCATATTGGGCCGGATCATGCCCGCCCCCTTGCTGATGCCGGTGATCGTGATTGCATGGCCGCCGATGGCAACGCGGCGCGACACCACTTTGGGCAGGGTGTCGGTGGTCATGATGCCGTGGGCGGCGTTAAGCCAGTTGTCGCCGCGCAGATCGGCCAGCGCCCGCGGCAGCGCCGCCACCAGGCGATCCACCGGTAGCGGTTCGAGGATCACGCCGGTGGAAAACGGCAGGATCTCGGTGGGCGCCGCGCCCAGTTCGGCCGCCAAGGCGTCGCAAGTGGCCTGTGCGGCGGCCAGACCGGGCTCGCCCGTACCCGCGTTGGCGTTGCCGGTATTGATGACCAGCGCGCGGATCGCCTGGCCCCTAGCCAAATGCTTTTCGCAGAGCTGCACCGGTGCGGCGCGAAAGCGGTTGAGCGTGAAGACCCCCGCCACCGTCGTGCCGCCGGCGAGGTCGAAAACCACCAGATCGCGCCGGCCGGCCTTGCGGATGCCCGCCTCGGCCACGCCGATGCGCACCCCCGCCACGGCATGAATATCGGCGGCGGCGGGGATATGCAGGTTGACTGCCATGTCGGCTCCTCGATTGAGTCAGTCAGGAAGCGCCCGGCGGCAACCGGGCAAAGTCGATGAGGAAAATGCGAATCAGGATGCCGCCAGCTGGCGCATGGCCTGGGCGGCGACGTCGATGGTGGCATCGATCACGGCGTCGTCGTGGGTGATCGACACAAAGCCCGCCTCGAAGGCCGACGGCGCAAAATACACGCCCTGCTCCAGGCAAGCATGGAAAAAGCGCTTGAAGGCCTCGGCGTCGCCACTGGAGACGCTGGCGAGGTCGGTGGGTACGGTATCGCGGAAATAGAAACCGAACATGCCGCCCACGTGATCGACCGCGAACGGCAGGCCGGCGGACTGCGCCGCCTGCCGCAGCCCGTTCGCGAGCCGGGCGGTCTGGCGCTCCAGGCGCTCGTAGAAGCCGGGCTCGGCCAGGCGGCGCAGCGTGGCCAGGCCCGCGGCCACCGCCACCGGATTGCCGGACAGGGTGCCCGCCTGGTATACCGGCCCCAGCGGCGCCACCTGCGCCATGATCTCGGCCCGACCGCCGAAGGCGCCCACCGGCATGCCGCCGCCGATGATCTTGGCCAGCGTGGTGATGTCGGGCATGACGCCGCTCAGGCCCTGCACGCCCTGCGGCCCGACGCGAAAGCCCGTCATCACTTCGTCGAAGATCAGTACCGCGCCATATTCGGTGCACAGGCGCCGCAGGCCGGGCAGGAACTCGGGCGACGGCCGGATCAGGTTCATGTTGCCGGCGATCGGTTCGACGATGACACAGGCGATCTGCTCGCCCAGCTCGCGGAAGGCCGCCTCGACGCCCGCCAGGTCGTTGTAATCCAGCACCACGGTGTGCTCGACGAACTCCGCCGGCACGCCCGCCGACGTGGGGTTGCCGAAGGTCAGCAAGCCCGAACCGGCCTTGACCAGCAGACTGTCGGCATGGCCGTGATAGCAGCCCTCGAACTTGACCAGCTTGGGCCGCCCCGTGTAGCCGCGCGCCAGGCGGATGGCGCTCATGGTGGCCTCGGTGCCGGAACTCACCAGCCGCACCTGCTCCATTGACGGCAGCAATGCCACCAGGGTTTCGGCCAGCTCGATCTCGGCTTCGGTGGGCGCGCCGAACGACAGACCGCGAGTGGCGGCGTCCTGCACCGCGGCGATCACCGCCGGATCGGCATGGCCAAGGATGGCGGGGCCCCAGGAGCCGACGTAATCCGTGTAGCGCCGGCCCTCGGCGTCCCACACGTAAGGCCCTTGCGCGCGCTCGATGAAGCGCGGCACCCCGCCGACCGATCGAAACGCCCGCACGGGCGAATTGACGCCGCCGGGAATGGTGCGGCAGGCGCGGGCGAACAAATCAGCATTGAGAGACATGGCGGCAACCACTCCGAAAACGACAATGACCGAAGCCCGCCATCATACCTCTTGGCTTGTCAGGGCTGCAGCGCCGAAGACGTCCCCGGCATCGGGGCGAGGACGCTCCGGCCGACAGACTGGAGTGCTCCACGATCTCCATGCCGTCCGTACAAGTCCGCATCCCATGTCCGCACATTCCGATCTGGCGGAGCTTGGCCACAGGCGGCATGCTAGCGACTCCTCCACCCATGCCTCCGCCATGCCCACCAAGCCATCGCCGCCCAGACACCCCGCCAAGCCTGCGCAGCCGGCCGGGAAAGACAATGCCAGGTTCACCCTCCGCGCCGTGCGCCAGCGCCACGATGAAACCTACCACAAGCTCTTCAGCGACCGGCATATGATGCAGCAACTCCTTCAGGACTTCCTGCCCTCCGCCCTACTCGACGGATGGAACCCGGACACCCTGGAGAGCCAGAACACCCAATGGACCAACGCACGCCTGGAGCGCCGCGCCAGCGACATCATCTGGCGACTGCGCCGACGCAATCCCGCGTCGAACAACGCGGCGGGACCCACCGCAAAGCCACCACCCGAATGGATCTACCTCTACGTCCCGCTCGAACACCAAGGCCGCCCCGACCCCCGCATGCCGCTGCGCGTCCTGGAATACGCCGTCCTCACCCTCAACGGCCTGCTCGACGCCCGGGAAATCCGCCCCGAAGGGCCTTACCCCTTTCTCCTGCCCATCGTCCTCTACAACGGCAAACGGCGTTGGAACACCCCCACCTCGCTGCGCCAGTACCAGCCCGACGTCCCCGAGGCCCTGCGGCAATACAACCCCAACATCGCATTCCTGCTCATCGACATCAACACCCTGGACCCCTTGCGCCTGCAAAGCCTCTCCAACCCGTGCGCGGCATTCTTCCTGATGGAGCGGCAAAACACCTTCCAGGGCGTGGTCGATCTCATCCCCCGCCTCGATGCGCTACTGTCCGAAGAGCACCATGCCGCCTTGCGGCGAACCTTCCTCAGCTGGATCTGCGAAGTCGCCATCCTCGCCCGTGGCGGTAGAATTGACGAGCTCTTACTCCAAGCCCAATCCCTCTCGGAGGTACACACCATGTTGGCGGAACGTGTCAAAGACTGGTTTGCCGATGCTCGGCAAGAAGGCCGGCAAGAAGGCCTGCAAGAAGGAGAATTCAAAGGGGCCATCCTCCTGCTGCAAAGCCAGCTCGAGCAAAAATTCGGCCCACTGCCCCACTGGGCCCTGAATCGCATCGCCCAGGCCGATACCGAAGCCCTGCGGCAATGGGCGCTGAACGTGCTACAGGCCGAACAGATCGAAGACGTGTTCGGTCACTGATCACCCGCTTCGGCGGGCCGGCCCGCCCACAGCGCAACTCCAGGGTTCCCGCCCCAACCCGCCCCAACCGAGGGCCGGCCGCGCGGCGCCTGAAGAACCCAACCGGAGTGAGGCACCGCGGAAAGGCTCGACGCGGCCGGCCCCTCTAGCGCGGGGCCATCGCCTGCGCCAAGGCGCGCGCCGCGCCTTCGATGTCCGGCGCCTCGAACAGGCTGGTGATCACCGCCAGCGCATCGGCGCCCGCCGCGGCCACCGGCGCCGCGTTGCCGGGGCCGATGCCGCCGATCGCGGTCACGGTGGGCCGCAGCCCGCCGCGACTGGCGGCTTCGCACAGCCGGCGGGCCTGGCGGATGGTGGCCAGTTCCACACGCACGGCATCCGGTTTGATTGCGGAGGGATAGACCGCGCCCAGCGCCACGCTCCCGGCGCCGGCGGCCAGCGCGATCTCGACGCGCTCGAGTTCGTTGTAGCAGGACACGCCCACCGTCAGGCCTTCGGCGCACAGCCGCGCCACGGTGTCGGCGTCGCCATCGTCGCGCCCCAAATGCACGCCGTCGGCGGCGACATCGAGCGCCAGCCGCCAGTCGTCGTTAACGATGAAGGCAATGCCCAGCTCGGTGCAGCGCAGGCGCAGGGCTTCGGCCTGGGCCAGGCGCAACGCCGCCGGCGCCTGCTTGCGCCGCAACTGCAGGGCCTGCATGCCGCCGCGCACGGCCAGCGTGACGGCGTCGAGCAAGCGGGCGGTATCGTCCCATTCGGGCGTCAGGCCATACACGCCGCTGACACCCCGCAAACCAGGAGATAGAAAGGTCATGGATATCGTTGGTTCTCAGGTTGAAGGGACCGGCGGCATGTTTTGCGCCTCGCCGGCGCCGGGAACAGCGTCGGGCAGAAAATGACATAATGGGGCGCGAGCCCGCTGGCGCCATTCCGGTGCCCAACGGCCATTTCTCCACCAAACGTCATAGTTTAATAATTCTTTCAGCAACCCCATCATGCGAACCTGGATGTGTCTCATCTGTGGCTGGATCTACGACGAAGCCGAAGGCCTTCCCGACGAAGGCATCGCCCCCGGCACCCGCTGGGAAGACGTGCCCCCCAACTGGGTCTGTCCCGAGTGCGGCGCACGCAAAGAAGACTTCGAAATGGTCGAGATCTGACCCACGCACACCCGGCATACGGAGCATGGCCATGACCGATACTCCCACGACCTCCACCGAACTGGATCTTTCCAACCAGTTCCTGATCGCCATGCCGGCACTCGGAGACTCCAACTTCGGCGGCAGCGTGATCTATGTGTGCGAGCACACCGCACAGGGCGCGCTGGGCCTGGTGATCAACCGGCCCACCGACCTCACACTGGGCTCGCTGTTCGAGCGCATCGACCTCAAGCTCGAGATCGCGCCGATCAAGGACAGCCCCGTGTTCTATGGCGGTCCGGTGCAAACCGACCGCGGTTTTGTGCTGCACGCGCCGATCGGCGACTATACCTCCAGCCTGAAGGTGGGCGAGCTCGCTCTTACCACGTCGCGCGACGTGCTCCAGGCCGTGGCCGCCGGCGAAGGCCCCAGCCGCATGCTGGTCACCCTGGGCTATGCCGGCTGGGCGGCCGGCCAGCTCGAATCCGAACTGGCCGAGAACGCCTGGCTCACCGTGTCGGCCGATCCCCGCGTCATTTTCGACACGCCGCCCGGCGAACGCTATCCGGCCGCCCTCGGCCTACTGGGCGTCGATCCCCTGATGCTGGCCGATAGCGCCGGCCATGCCTGATTCCCAGGCCGCCCGGCCAGGCCCGCAGCAACAGGCCACGGGGCTGCCGGCGCTTGCCGATGGCACCCTGCTGGGCTTCGACTTCGGCACGCGCCGCATCGGCGTGGCATTGGGCAACACCATTACCCGCCAGGCGCGGCCGCTGGAGATCCTCGCCAGCGAGCCGATCGCGCCGCGCTTTGCGCGCATCGGCGCGCTGCTGGCCGAATGGCAGCCCGTCTTGCTGGTGGTCGGCCTCGCCCTCGACACCGACGGCGGCGAACAAGAAGCCACCCGGCGCTGCCGACGCTTCGCCAACCAGCTGCATGGCCGCTTTCGCCTGCCGGTGATCTTGCAGGACGAGCGCCACTCCAGCCTCGAAGCGCAGGCGCTGCAGGCGCGCCATGCGCCCGACGACGCGCTGGCGGCCGCCGTGATTCTTCAACGCTACCTCGATGCCCACTGAGGCCAGGGCCCCGCTGCCCGCAGGGCCGGCGCTTGCCGCCACCCTCATGATCCTCCGCATGGTTCGGGGCATCGCGGCGGCCCGCGCCTTGCCTCGCCGGCGGGCTCGCGGCCCCGCCGGCCGGACTCTCTCCGCCACGCCGGCCCCGCGTGTCGTACACTGCCGCGCATCCCGCTCTCGTTTTTTCGCCCGCCTCCCATGACTCCTTTGCCCGATGCCGAAGCGCTCTACGGCGAGTTGCGCCGCCAGGTCGGCGCCGCCGTGGCCCAACATCCCGCCGATTCCGTTCATCTGGTCGGCATTCTGTCCGGCGGCGCCTGGCTGGCCGAGCGCCTGCAAACCGACCTCGGCCTGCCCGGCCGCGCCGGCGTCCTCAACATCAGCCTCTACCGCGACGATTTCGACCGTATCGGCCTGCACCATCAAACCCAGCCCACCGACATTCCCTTCGACGTCGAGGGCCGCCATCTGATCCTGGTCGACGACGTGCTCTACACCGGCCGCACCATCCGCGGCGCGCTCAACGAGCTGTTCGATTACGGCCGCCCGGCCTCGGTGCGGCTGGCGGTGCTGATCGACCGCGGCGGCCGTCAGCTGCCGGTGGCGGCCAGCCTGTGCGCGGCCACCTTCGAGGTGCCGGACGGCCAGCAGATCGTGCTGGGCCAGGATGATTCACGTTTCGTCCTCACGCTGGAGGCCGCCTAGCATGCGCAACCCGCAACTCAACCGCCATGGCGAGCTCACCCACCTGCTCACGCTCGACGGACTGCCGCGCGACATCGTCACCCACATCCTCGACACGGCCGAAACCTTCGTGCCGCTGGCCGAGCGCGACGTGAAGAAGGTGCCGCTGCTGCGCGGCAAAAGCGTGTTCAATCTGTTCTTCGAGAACTCCACCCGCACCCGCACCACCTTCGAGATCGCCGCCAAGCGCCTGAGCGCCGACGTCTATAACCTCAACATCAACGCGTCGTCGGCGAGCAAGGGCGAATCCCTGCTCGACACCATCAGCAATCTGTCGGCCATGCAGGCCGATCTGTTCGTGGTGCGACACTCGGCCAGCGGCGCGCCCCACCTCATCGCCCAGCATGTGGCCCCCCACGTGCACGTCGTCAATGCCGGCGACGGCTGGCATGCCCATCCCACGCAGGGCCTGCTGGATATGTACACCATCCGGCACTTCAAGAAAGACTTCACCAACCTCACGGTGGCGGTGGTGGGCGACGTCATGCACTCGCGCGTGGCGCGCTCCGACATCCTCGCCCTCACCACCCTGGGCGTGCCCGAGGTGCGCGTCATCGGCCCCATGACACTCCTGCCCGGTGGTCTGGAACATCTCGGCGTACGCGTCTTCCACGACATGGCCGAAGGCTTGCGCGGCGCCGACGTGGTGATCATGCTGCGGCTGCAGAACGAACGCATGCGCGGCGCCCTGCTGCCTTCGCCGCAAGAGTATTTCAAGCACTACGGCCTGACCCAGGCCAAGCTGGCCCTGGCCAAGCCCGACGCCATCGTCATGCACCCCGGTCCCATGAACCGCGGCGTGGAGATCGAATCGGCGGTGGCCGACGGCAAGCAGGCCGTGATTCTCAAGCAAGTCACCTTCGGTATCGCGGTGCGCATGGCGGTCATGAGCATCGTCGCCGGCGCCAGCAACGAATAAGCCAGGACTCTCCACGATGATCAAGCTGCACATTCGCGGCGGTCGGGTGATCGACCCCGCCAGCGGGCTGGACGCCTCGCACGACATCTACATCGCCGGCGACCGCATCGTCGGCCTGGGCCAGGCGCCGGCCGATTTCACGCCCGACCGGGCGATCGACGCCAGCGGCCTGGCGGTGTTGCCGGGCCTGGTGGACCTTGCTGCCCGCCTGCGTGAGCCCGGTTTCGAATACCGCGCCACGCTGGAGTCCGAAATGCACGCCGCGCTGGCGGGAGGCGTCACCAGCCTGGTGCTGCCGCCCGACACCGACCCCACGCTAGACGAGCCCGGCCTGATCGAGATGCTCAAGCATCGGGCCCGCCAGCTCAATCTGGCCCGCCTCTACCCGCTGGGCGCCATGACCATCGGCCTCAAGGGCGAACGGCTCACCGAGATGGGTCAGCTCACCGCCGCCGGCTGCGTGGCGTTCTCGCAGGCCGAAGTCGTGCTCCAGGACACCAACGTCCTGCTGCGGGCCATGCAGTATGCCCACACCTTCGGCTACTCCCTGTGGCTGCGGCCGCAAGACCCGTGGCTGGGGCGCGACGGCGTGGCCGCCAGCGGCCACTACGCCGCCCGCCTGGGCCTGGCGGGCATCCCGGCCGAGGCCGAGACCATCGCCCTGCACACGCTATTCGAGCTGCAGCGCATCACCGGCGCCCGCCTGCATCTGTGCCGCCTGTCCAGCGCCGCCGGGCTGGAGCTCGTGCGCCGCGCCCGCGCCGAGGGCCTGCCGGTCACCTGCGACGTCGGCATCCATCACGTGCACCTGATCGATCTCGACATCGGCTACTTCGACGCGCACTGCCGCCTGATCCCGCCGCTGCGCTCGCAGCGCGACCGCGATGCCATCCGCGCCGCGCTGGCCGACGGCACCATCGACGCCATCTGCTCCGACCATACCCCGGTGGACGACGACAGCAAGCTGCTGCCCTTCAGCGAAGCCGAGCCCGGCGCCACCGGCCTGGAGCTGCTGCTCTCGCTCACGCTCAAATGGGCGGCCGAAACCGGGACGCCGCTGGTCCAGGCCCTGGCCCGGATCACCCAGCGCCCGGCGCAGGTACTGGGCAGCGGCGTGCTGGCCTCCTGCGGCCGCCTGGTGTTGGGCGGCACGGCCGACCTGGCGCTGGTGGATCTCGAGGCCATGTGGCGGGTCGACGCCGATAGCCTGACGAGCCAGGGCAAGCACACGCCCTTTCTGGGCTACGAGTTGCCCGGCCAGGTGCGGCAAACCCTGGTGGGTGGCCAGGTGGTGTTTGCGCGCTCCTGATATCGGTGAATCCATGACCTTGCCTCTCGTCGCCCGCCTTGCCCTTGTGTCGGGCGGTCTATCCTTGTTGACCCTCACCGCCTGCGGCGGCGACGATTCCGCGGCGCCGGAACCTCCGGATCCGCTACAGCCCTACCGAACCCAGATCGTGCAATGGCGCGATTGCGATACCACGGGATTCGACGAAGACGAGCAGGAAGCGGCGCAGGCGCTGGGTGATCGAGTGCAATGCGCCGACATTCGGGCACCGATCGACTACGACAACCCTGGCGCCGGCGACCTCTCGGTGGCCGTGCTGCGGGTGGCCGCCGCGCACGGCGGAGCCCAGCGCCAGGCCCTGTTGTTCAATCCCGGCGGACCCGGGGGAGACGGGCTATCCATGCCGCTGTATATCGGCAACCTCTGGATGGATAGCACCGACGCCACGGAAACCGGACGCCTGCAGCAACAACTGCTGCGCACCTACGATCTCGTGGGCTTTTCGCCCCGCGGCGTGGGATCCAGCACCCAACTGCTGTGCGCATCCGGCGAACAATTGTTGCCTACCGATAACAGCCTCTCGGGCCGCACCCCCGAGAACATCGCGCTCCAGCTGCGGAATACCGAACTCATCGCCCACGCCTGCCGCAAGAATCCCCTGACGCCACATATCAACACCGAGTCCACGGCCCAAGACATGGATCTCATCCGCGAGTTGATGGGAGACTCCAGGCTCAACTACATCGGCTGGTCGTATGGCACCTGGCTGGGGCTCTGGTATGGCGGCCGCTTCCCCGACAAAGTGGGCCACATGCTGCTCGATAGTTCGGTGGACTACACCGCCACCTTGCACGACGCCTATCTGCAGCAGCCCCCCGCCCTCACCCGCGCCTTCAACGACGTGCTTGCGCCGTATGCCGCCCGCCACCCGGATGTCTTCGAACTGGGCGATGATCCCGACGCCATCCGCGGCCTGGCGGCCGAGCTTCACCCCTCGGTGCAGCAGGCGGTGTCCAGTCTCCTTTATGCGCCGCTGTTCAACATCGCAGAGGCCGAAACCACCTTCAATCTGCTGCTCGTAGGCAATGAGTTAAGCCGGGGCGCCTTCGTTTCGAGTCTGCCGACAGGCGTGGAAGGCGGCGACTTCGAACGCCTGAGCGCCCTGGTCGAAGCCCATGACTTCTCCCCCGACCCCGACCGGAACGAAACGTTGCGCGACGAGGCGCACAACGTGGTGGAAAAGATGCGGACAAACACCTTGCCCAAAGACCTGAAACTGGCGGGTGACGACGCCGTGTATACCGCCGTGGTCTGCAACGACACGCCGCCGCCCAGCACCGACGTGTCGTGGTGGACCGACCAAGAAACACAGGTTTATCGCGACTATCCGCTGGCGGGCATCGATGACTTCCGCTCCTGCCTGTACTGGACCCGGCCAGAGAGCGTGCGGCGACCAGCCATCAGCGCCCTGCAAGATGCGCAGATCCTGATGCTCCAATCGCAATACGACGGCGCAACCAACGCCGAAGGCGCCCGCAAGACCTTCGCGCTGCTCCCCGCCGCGCATCTGCTGTATGTGCCGGGCGAGATGACGCACAGTCTCTACCCCTACAACGATTGCGTGGATCTTACCGTCGCCCGCTACTTCCTGGACCAGCCCCCGGCGCAACGGGAGCTCGAGTGCCTGGCGACACCACTGCCCGAAGACCTCGAGGCGCAGGCCGGTCTCTCCCGTATGTCGATGGGCCCGCAAGGCACGTATGCCGATCCCGGGCGAGCCAAAGACATGATTGCGCAGATCAAATCGCGGTTGGGGCGGGCGGGGGCCGGGCGCTAGCCAGCCCCCCGTCCGGCACCCGTTTTTTGCGGTTAAGGCACGGATGTTTCCGGCGCAACGATGCGTCGGGTGATTTCATTGGCGGCATCCATCACCAGCCCCGCCAGATGCTCGCGTTCGATTGCATAAAAGCGTTCGGCGCGGCCCGCCAAGGTGAGGCTGCCGAGGATGCGCCGTTTTTCGTCGAAAATCGGCGCCGCGATGCCGCAGTTGCCCGGATCGATCACGCCTTCGCTCACGCAGTACCCCGCTTTGCGAATTTGCAGCATGGACTTATTGAACACCTTCCAATCGCTACCCACGTGCTCCAGCTCCGCTGGAGCGGCCTGATCAAACAATCGCCGCAGTTGGCGTGGCAGCAAATAAGCAAGAATGACGCGGGCGGTGGCACTGCGAAATAAATCCAGCGGCTGGCCCCGGCCGAAATGAAGGATCCGCTCGTTGGGACCCGAATACTGCAGGATGTTGATGACCTTCGAACCGTAACGTTCGCTGATCAGCAACTCGAGTCCCGTTTCGGCCACCAGTCCTTCCACGAGGTCGGTGCTGGCCGCCAGCAAGGGATCGAACTGCGTCATGTGGCGCTCCAGTTCGATCACGCGCGGCCCCACCGCATAGCCTCGCGGCAGGCGCACCAGCAGGCCGGCGTCCGACAATTCACGCACGTAGCGATAAGCGCTGGCGGGCGTGTAATTCAATTTTGTACAGATCAGTTCGACATCGATGACGGGTTGACTCGGCGTGAACAGGGTCAGGACGTCGAGCATGCGTTGCAGGCTGTTCATGGGCGATGGGAAAAAGCGGCAATCTCGGCAAAGTCCCTAAGATTAAACCAGGATGGCTGTGAAGAACTCCGGCCTTTCGGCCGGAGTTTCTCCGCCGTTCTTCGCATGTCCTCGCCGCGCCTGAAACCTCATCTCCTGCTACGACTCCGCCGCTGAACGAGCCCCTTCCGGCCCGACCCCACTCATTCAATCTTGATGCCGGTCTGGCGAACCCGCTCTTCATACTTCTGGCGGTCGCGCGCCAGATACTCCGCAAAAGCCTCCGGCGTGGAGATCGACACCGGTTCGAGCCCTGCGCCGGTGATGAAGCGCTCACGAAAATCCGGATCCCGGACGATGGCGCTGATCTCGCTCGCCAGCGTATCCGCCACAGTCTGTGGCGTGCCGGCGGGCGCCACCAGACCAAACCACGCCACCGACTCCAATCCCGGGTAGCCGACCTCCGCAATCGTCGGGATGTCGGGGTAGCGGCTCGAACGTTCCTCACCCATATAAGCCAAGAGCCTGAGCCTTCCCGACTCGACGTGTGGAATCATGGGATAGACGTTGGCGAACGTCATGCTGGTATGGTTGCCGACCAGCGCGCCAATGGCATCCGCCAAGCCTTTGTACGGTACATGCGTGATGTCCACCTTGGCGCGCTGCTTCAGCAGTTCACCCGAAAAATGCCCGTTGCTGCCCTGCCCCTGCGAACCATAGCTCAGGTGGCCGGGCTTCTCGGCGGCGAGCTTCACCAGCTCATCCACCGTCGTCGCCGGCACTTCGGACGACACCACGAGGAACGGCGTTGCCTGGGCCACCGGCACGACTGGCCGAAAATCCTTTTGCGGATCAAAAGGCAGCTTGTCGTAGATGAGCGGCAATACCGACAATGTGGCATCGGTGGCCATGAGCAAGGTATGGCCATCGGGTTTGGCCCGCGCCACCGCCTGGGCGGCAATCACCGTATTGCCGCCAGGCCGATTCTCCACCAGCACTGGCTGCCCGAATCTGGCCGTGAGGCGATCGGCAATGCCGCGCGCCAGATTGTCGGCGAGTCCGCCGGGCGGAAACGGCACCACGATGTGCACCGGCTCGGTGGGAAAGGCCGTGCTGGCGTGGGACGCCAGGGGCAAACATGCCAACATGACGGAGAACGTCAATTTCAGGGATACCTTCACAGTCGACTCCTGTTTGGATGTAGAGAGCGAACTCAATCGGAGGCCAGCGCCGCGTCAAGCTTTGGCGCCGCATCCAGGTACTGCAAAAGGTGGTATTGCCGCTGCAGCACGGCGGTGCGCATGGCCTCTGCATCCGCGCCGGGGTAGTCGTAGAAACCTTGCCCGGAGCGCAGGCCCAGCCTGCCCTCCGCCATGTAGCGCTCGACGATGGGCGCCAGGCGATAGCGCTCGCCCAGTGCGTCGGTGAGGTAGCGGTTGGCGTGGTACAGAATGTCCAGCCCGCCAAAATCGATGAATTCCACCGCGCCGATGGTGGTGTACCGGAAGCCGAAGCCGTATCGGATGGCCTCGTCGATCGCCTCCGGCGTGGCCACGCCATCCTCCACCATGCGGGCAGCCTCGTTCATGATCAGGGATTGCAGACGCGGCACCACGTAGCCTGGTGTGGCCGTGCAGCGGATCGGCCGCTTGCCCAGCCGGCGCAGGCAATCCGATAGCGCAGCCACCACGTCTTCACGAGTCCCTTGATGTGGCGACAATTCCACAACGGGAATCAGAAACGCCGGGTTCAACCAGTGGGCGTTGAGGAAGCGTCCCGGATCCGCCACCATGCCCGCCAACTCGGTCGATAAAATGGTCGAGGTGGTCGAGGCTACAATCGCTTGCGGCCCAAGATGCCTGCAGGCGAACTCGAACGCCGAGCGCTTGGCCTCCAAGGTTTCCGGCACACCCTCGAACAGAATCTCGACGCTCGCCAGGGCGGCTGGCGCATCGCCCCGCCCCACGACCTGGATTCGCCTCGCCACGGTCGTGGTGTGTTCCTCAGCCAGCGCGCCTATCCTTACCAGGGTCGTCAGGCCTGCAGCCACTTCGTCCAGCGCTTCCTGGCGCAAGCGTTCAAAGTCGGCAGACGGACGTTCCTTGATATCGATCAGCACCGCGGGATGACCGGCGAAAGCAAAGGCCAGCGCGATGCCGCGTCCCATCCGGCCAGCGCCCAGCAGCCCGATCAGGGGTGGTTGCGAGCCACCCGGCCCGAAAGCAGGCTTGGGTTCAATGGAAACCATGTTGCAGCTCCTTTTGCATGTCGGCAATCGAATGACCGGACAACCCTAGGCCGCGCCAACTGCGCGGCCCATCCTCGAAGTCCTCGTCACACACGGCACCGCCCAGGTTGAGCAAGCCGCGAGCGATAGGCACTGGAACTCGCGCCCAATCCGCCACCGACACCATGAACGCCAATCCCATGGCCACGTCCTCCCGCATATAGCGATGCGAGGTCAGATCGATCGGCTCGCGCCAATCGCCGCTTTGCACCAGCCCGGAGTGCGACTTCGGCCCGTACATCCAGTCCTTGCCCTCATAGTGGTCGCGCAACGGATAATGCGGTTCGCCATACCCCAGCGCGGCTCGAACGGCCATGCGCTCATCATCGAGACGATGCGTCACGCGGCGTACCAGCGGCTGCGTACCCTCGTTGTGGATATCGAAGTCGCGAGATCGATTCAGCGGACCGGCATTCATGAGGATCAAGGGCGGATGAATCACCGGGCCGGCGTTCATCAGCGCCGCCGACAAGGCGTCTTCCACGGCATGGGCGCAGGGGTAAGCCTTTTGGATCACTGCCAGGGCGTGGGCGGTATGACGCGCGGGAAAGACCCCCGTGGGCAAATGGGTGGCCCGGGTCGTGATGGCGACTTTGTTCTCGCCGTGCTTGCGCGCCAGATACGGCAGCGTGCCAGTCTCGGCAAACGCCACCTCGGCCCGGCCGCCCAGGTCGCGCACTCGCCGCGCCATCACGTAGGCTCCAAATGTGCCCGGGGTGAGATACACCACCTGGCCATCCCGCAGATGCGGCGCCAGCGCTGCCGCCAGGTCGTCCTGGGCCGTAGCGGGCAGCGGTACCAGAATCAGCTCGGCATCGGCCACGGCGGCGCCGAGATCCGCCGTGCAGTGATGCAACCGCACGGTGGCTTCGCCACCGGCATCCGCGATCGTCAACTCGGGCGCCTCAGCCAGCGCCGCCAGCGCGGCCGCGTCGCGTCGCCACAGCGTTACCTGATGGCCGTGATGCGTCAGGTCGGCCGCTGCCGCGTAGCTGCCATGGCCGCCACCCAGGACGGTAATGTTCATTGCAAACTCCTCTGTGTGAAACATCCGACGCCGGACCGCGCCGGCCAGAACGCCCCTTGTCGGCGGATGCAAGCACCCTCGACCGGAACGCGAGGTACCGACCGGTCGCCGAACAGGAAACGAAACACGGGGTGGGCCGCCAAGATGTCGGCGGCCGGGACTCAATCGGCTTAGTTCAATGCTGCGCGCGGATGCCTGTCTGGCACACGGCACGATGCCGACACCGGCCGTGAACGCTTTCGCCTATTGCTGTCTCCTTGCTATTTTTTTGCCAGTTTATCGAATAGACAAAAAATAGTCTAAATCAATATGATTCATTATTATTCTCTTTATGACTATTTGTGCGTATAAGCCCTGGCCTATCAGTCGGCGCGTCTCCACCACCATTCGGGGGAGCCTTCAGCTCCAGAGGATGAGCACCTCGCTCGACCCCGCCTTCAATGGTGAGGCCTGCATGTCTCACTTTTTCACTCTCCGCCCCGATCCACCCTACATTGCCATCTGCGTTTTCTCCCACCGCAGGATGGTTTCATGGCAACTCCGCCTCCCCGTTTTTCGGGGTGCAATGATGTCGTCTTCAAGGCGCTGTTCTGCCGCCACCCCGAGCTACTGTCGGATCTGATCAACGCGATCCGTGCCCCTGCTCCGCCCATCCGGGTCGAGCGCATCCTCAAGCCCAGCATCCTGCCCGAGGATCTGGCCGGCAAGCACGTCGTGCTGGACATCCTGGCGCAAGATGCCGACGGCCAGCGCTTCGGCGTGGAAATGCAGTTGCGCAACTACTTGCACTGGCCGCAGCGCAATATCTACGTGGCCTCGCGCGCGCTGGCCGATCAACTCCGGGCCGGCGAACACTACCAGCACCTGCATGCCGTCATCGGCATCAGCCATGCTGGCGCACGACCTGTTCACCGATCGGCCCGAGCGGGCCACCTGGCATTTCACCTTGCGGGATCGGGAGCTGGGGGAGGTAGAATTGGGCGAGACGCTGCAGATCCACCTGATCGAACTGCGCAAGGCCGAGCGGCTGGGGCGCTTGTCTCCCGCACTCTCCGCCTGGATCGCCTGCCTGTTGCACAACCTGGACGAGGCCGCCATGAACCCCATCACCCATCCTCCCGTACGCCAGGCCCTGAAGCGGCTTGAGGAACTGTATTCCGATGAGGAACTACGGCTGATCATCCAGCGCCGGGAGCAGGCGCTGATGGATGAACAGGATGCCCTGGCCTGGGCCACTCAGGAAGGCCAGCAGAAAGGCGCCGCCAGCGTTCTGGAAGGCTTGCTGGAACGCCGGTTTGGCGAGCTTCCCGCCACCCTGCGCCACCGCCTGCGACAAGCCAGCGCCGCGCAACTGCAAGCCTGGTCGCTGAACGTCTTCGACGCCCAGTGCGTGGAGGAGGTCTTTCGCTAGAGTTTCCCAGACCCCTTTCGGGGTCCGGTGTTCGCCAAGAGAATCAGCTCAAAGAAAGCCGAGGTGGCGTATCCCATCGCCCACGCTGGGCAGGGGCGAAACCACGAGGGAGCCGTTCGGCAGGATATCCAGTGTGATTCCAACCACATCGCAGATTCTCACGCCGAACTGAAACACATCCCCTTCGATAAGACAAATGCTGCGGTCACCGATTTTTTCAGGCAGCCCCGCCATTAGCCTTAGAACCGGATCTTCGAATTCGAACTCGGGATCAGCGATCCCCTCCAAGAGTTCCGCGGTGTTCATTCCCACCAGATTGTCCATTTCCTGAACCGTCGGATCCGGCCGCGCAAAATAGAGCAGACCGTCGGCGACACCCGTCAAAAGCAACTGTATAGGCATGGTTCTATGCGGAGTGGCAAACTCTTGGATACTCCTAAGACCAGTATTCATGGTCAGCCTCCTTGAGGTTGCCAATCGTTGGCCGATAAAAAAATTTCTCATCATATGGGCTTCCGCAGTCGCCACACTGACTCTCGCCATGTGCGCCGTCGTTTGCAAGAATCCCGGTATCCGACGATACAAAGCACGAACCGCCTGCCATTCAGCCGCCATCGAGCCGAGCGAAGCCACCGTGATCACCGCGCCAACCGTGGCGAGCCCGACTTCCACCGGGCGCCCCTGCCCTCCCGAGCCCAGCGTGATGAGTTCTCCCACCTCGGGATCCTCGGGCGACCAGCGCGACAAGGTCCAGGGTCCGCCGGCGGGATCCCGGATTTCGTAGTGGTTCCGGCTTATCACCTGGCTCTGGGCGTCGAGTAGCGTTATGACGAATCCCCGGCTTGATTTTTTGAACTTGCAAGACGCTCCGGCCGAGGTTTCGCCGCGAATTAGCGCCATCTCGACCTTTTCGCCGGCTCGCCCCGCCGGCAGTGAGATGGAAGTGTTGTCCATGGATAGCGTTTTTAGATCCGCGAGGTCGGAAATACCATAAACGCCCTTGAAATGCTTCATGTAGGGCTCGTGACCTGCGGGCGACACCATATCCATTCGAAAGGATTCTTCGTAGGCGTGCAGATCCATACCTTTGGTTTGCTGGTGCCACCAATCATGCCGATCGTACTCCGCGCCGGTGTCATTCCAGCAATCCTGCATCCCCCTGGGAAATTCGATCTTGGCCGTGTAGGGCGATAAATTGGCGAAGTGGGTCAGCACCTTCATGCCCGCCTGCGCCGGGCCGGTGCTCAGCGCGGCCAGAACCGCGGCGCCGGCCAGCCCGATGGAAAAACGTTGGAACATGATTTTTCTCCCCGTCGTGGTCAGTTTTCCGCCGGCGCGAACACCAGGCCTCCCGGGTACGTCAGGAGCCCCGGCGCAAACAAGGCCTCGCACGCCGAGATCCGGCCGCTTTCGCGCAGCTCGCACAAAGCCACGCTATAGCCCCACAGATTGGCGACATAGGCGTTGGAGCCGTTGACCGCGATATCCATCGGGGTACGCAGATTGACGGGGTCGGTGAATTTCTCGCAGCCCGACACGGCGGCCGCCTCGACATCGCACACCACGATGGATTCATCGCCGCTGTCGGTGACGTAGAGTCGCCCGCCGTCGATCGTCAGGCCGGTGGGGTTGGCGAACATGCCCTCGGAGGCGAACCGCTGGCAATCCATCGCTTGCGCCTGGTCGTCCAGGCGGCAGGAGACGATGGATGGCTCGCGCACGTTGCTGACGAAGAAATGGCTGCGCGAAGCCGCCACCGAGAAGGGCTGGCTCAATAGGCCGCCAGCGGTGGAGGTGACACAGGCCGTATCGGGCGAGGCGGTCTGGTTCATGTCGCAGATGCCCAGGGTATCGTCGTTGCCGGCCACGATGAGGTAGTCGCCCAGCTTGGCCTTGCCCATGGGCGCGGCCACGATTTGCCGCGGGCTGGTTTCGCAATCGACGACCTCGCCGTTGTCGTCCAGGCGGCATTCGGTGATCGTGCCCTCGGCCATATCGCTGAAATACACCCGGGAACCGTCGAGCTCGACGCCGCCGCCACCCGAACTGGCGGTGCTTGCCGGCGGAGCCAGCATCTGGCAGACACCGGGCTCGCCGCCGCCATCCACCTCGCAGCTAATGATGGATTCGTCGGCATTGAGCACCAGCAGATGGCCGGCGCGGTTGGCGGCCACCGGTTCTCCGGGATCGTCGTCACCACTGCCGCAGGCGGCCAAGGCCGCCCCCAGCCAGGCCAGCGCGATGAGGCGCTTGAAGGGCGCCGGACGAAAGACTTTCGTCTGCCCCATGTTTCGTCTTGCCATCATATGGCCTCCCATAGTATTGCGCAGCCACCATGGCTGAACATCCATGACGAAACGCCGGCAGGCCTCTGGATTGCGCCATCGATTTGCCAAAGGATCGAACCCCGCAAAAAAAAGCGGAGCTCTATTCTGGAAGCACAAATAAAAAGCCCCGCCGACTTATCGTGTCGATGGGACTATAGCAGTATTTTAATACAATACGAAAAATTTCGAATTTTATGAGATTTGTGATAACTGAAGAACAACATTCTCGATTCTCTCATTCATCTCAATGACAATCCTTTCTCATTCATCGATCGATGATGCCGAATTCGATTTTTAGCCTCGCCTCCCCCACGTATAGCACGGCATCGTCAATTCAAATGGCGTTTTGATTTACCACGGTCTCGTCCTGGCGCACCGATTCAATGGCGTACGATCAACGAGCCATCACCGACATTGGGCAGGGGCGAAGCTACCAGCGAACCGTTCGGTAAAATATCCAACGATATCCCGACGGCCGAGCACATCCTGGCGCCGAATAGCGACCGCGCCCCCTCGATGAGGCAGATATTGCGTTTGTCGATGGTTTCAGGCATGCCGCCCACCAAAGTGAGGATGGGATCGTCATAGTCGAAACCTGGCTCGGCCGTTTGGCGCAATAGCGCTTCCGTGCTCATCGCTACAACCGTGTTTTCTTGCGAGCCGCTCGAGTCGGGCCGCGCATAGTAAAGCAGGCCGTCAAACAGCCCAGCCATGAAAAAGGGCATGGGCGTGCCAATTAATTCCGGCCTGCGAACGAGCTCAACTGGGCCGGCAGGCGGTTCGGATAAGCTCACTGGACTACCCTCCGGTCGCTTCGCGACTTCCTCCCCGAGGGAGGATTCGCGGTTGAGGCGGCTCATCGCGCTCATGCGTCCGGCCAGCAGGAAGGTTTTCGCGAACGGCACCTGAGCCGCTGCCGGAACGTGGCCGGAATGGACGCCCCAGCTTGTTTCCGCTCCCGGAGCGCGAGCGGCGGCGCGGACCGACAGCGCTTCGGCTTGCCTCGCCGCGGGCGATGCCGACGTCGCCAATACTCCGGGGGCGGCGAACGCCACGATCGTGGCCAGGCCGTGGCGCCCCGTCCCCAGGACGATATGCTGGGCGGCCGCGTCGCCATGCGGCGACTTGCGCGACAATTGCCACTGGCCGTCGCGGGAACCCAGCATTTCGTAGTCGTACCGGCTCTTCACTTCGCCTTGTGCGTCGAGCAATGTCAGGGTGAACCCCCGACTCGCTTCCTGGTATGCGCAATGCGCCGCGGCCGATACCTCTCCGCGGAAAAGCGCCATGTCAGGCCGCTCACCCGCCTGTCCCGGGCCCAGGACCGCTGTCGTATCGTCCATGGACCAGGTCGGCAGATCGGCAAAATCCGAAACCCCGTAGGCCCCCCTGAAATGCTGCAGATATGGCTTATGGCTGCTATACCAGGTGAAGCCCTCTTTAAAATTACGCTCGTACACCAACAAAACCCTCCCGTCGGTGTGCGCGTTCCACCAAGAGTCTCGATCATACTCCGCACCGGTATTATTCCAGCATTCCTTTCTCCACTTCGGAAATTCGATCTTGGCCGTATAAGGCGACAAGTTGACGAAGTTCATCAGGACTTTTGTCCCGGCTTGCACCGGCGCGGCAAACAAGAAGGCACTCGCCGCAACGCCGGCGACTCCGCGGCAAAAACGCAGGAACATGACGTCTCTCCGTATCATCAGTGAAGAACTCCAGCCTCCGGTCGGAGCGCCGGTTCTTTTGGGTAGCGATGGCGAACCACAGGCAAACAAGGCCTCATGACGTGCGATTCACCATTCGCGATCCGATCTTTGTCGGCGGCTCAGACAGGCAAAAAAAAACCTGCCCGACATATTCTATCGGGCAGGACTATAACAGCAAACCGATTGCGTCATTAAAATTCAGATTCATTGAGAGATTCGCGACTTTCGTCGGGCGAAAAACTCTCAATACTCTTATTTATCTTGGCGCCTGTGGTTCTGAACTCTTTATTTTTCGCGTCCGAAACCCGAGACACACCGTTCCTCAGGCCCCGCCCATTTGATTGACGATCAGCAATACAAAAAACACGATCTGCGAAATCAGGCCCAGCAGCATGCCGCCCCAGAAGCCAGCAATCGGCCAACGCAAACTGAACGGCACTTTTTTTGGGTCGACGTGTTTGAGCAGCAGGTTAGCGTTACCGATGATTCCGCTGCGCACCCAGGGCAACTGCATATGCAGAAAAATATCGAGATAGATGCCCGACTGCGCCGGAAACGGAAGGGATTTGAAAGGATACCGCTCCAGCAGTGGATGCTTGTAATAGTCGTTGATTTCGCGCCAGCGAAGCACGAAAGCCACCAGCATCGACAACACCACCACGCCGAACGACAACAGCGCCAGCGTGAGCGAAACCGACACCGCAAAGGTAAAAGTGGGATGTGATCCGATCATCCGGTACGTCCCTTCATTTGGCGCGATACGCGTTCCAGGTCGGCCTCGACCATCATGCTGACCAGTTCTTCGAGCGAGGTGCGGGCATGCCAGCCCAACTGTTGCGCGGCCTTGGCCGGCTTGCCTTGCAGGATGTCGACTTCGGCGGGGCGATAAAAGCGCGGATCGATCTTGACGAACTCTTCGTAATCCAGGCCGACATGGGCAAAGGCCAGCTCACAGAAACGACGCACGCTGGTGGTCTGGCCGGTGGCGATGACGTAGTCGTCGGCCTGCTCTTGCTGCAGCATGAGCCACATGGCTTGCACATAGTCGCCGGCAAAACCCCAATCACGCTGGGCGTCCAGATTGCCCAGCCGCAGCTCCGGCTGCAGGCCGAGCTTGATGCGCGCCACGCCGTCGGTCACCTTGCGCGTCACGAACTCGATACCGCGCAGGGGCGATTCGTGGTTGAACAGGATGCCGCTGGAGGCATGCATGCCGAAGCTCTCGCGGTAGTTCACCGTCATCCAGTGCGCGTAGAGCTTGGCCGCGCCATAGGGGCTGCGCGGATAGAATGGCGTGTTTTCGTCCTGCCGCTCGGCCTGGATCAGGCCGAACATTTCGCTGGTGGAAGCCTGGTAAACGCGGGTTTCAGGCCGCACCAGGCGCACGGCTTCGAGCACGTTGGCCGCGCCCAGGCCACTGACCTGCCCCGTGAGCAGCGGCTGATCCCAGGAACTGCCGACGAAGCTTTGCGCCGCCAGGTTGTAGACCTCGGTGGCGGCGCTGGCCTGGATGCCGCGCACCAGCGAGGAAAGATCGGTGACATCGCCGTGGATCACCTCGATGCTGCTTTCGATGCCGAGTTCGCGCAAGCGCCAGGAGGTGTCGGTGGAGCGGCGCGGCATGAAGCCGTAGACGCGATAGCCCTTATCGAGCAGCAAACGCGCGAGGTAGGCGCCATCCTGACCGGTGACGCCCGTGATCAAGGCACTTTGACTCATGAAGAAGACCTTTCTGTGTTGTACCACCAGTCCAGCATGGCCTGGATCGTAGGATCAAGCGAAGGCTCGGGCTGCCAGCCGGTATCCTGCCGCAGCCGCGACGCGTCGCCGCACACCCGGCGTTGTTCGCTGGGACGCACGAGGGCGGGATCAAGGGTCTGCGCGGCCTCGACTTGCGCCAGTTCGAGCATGCGGCCGAGCAGATCGCCCAGGTATTGCTCGCGGCCCGAGCAGACATTGTAGGTCTGCCCCGGCACCCCTTTATGGAACAGGGCCGCATAAGCCTCCAGCACCGAATCCACGGAACTGAAATCGCGGCTGACGTCGAGGCTGCCCGTGATCAGCCGTGGCGGCTCCAGGCCGAGGCGAATGCGGGCGATCTGGCGGGCAAATCCCGACAGCACGAAACGGGGCGCCTGCCCCACGCCCACGTGATTGAAGGGGCGGGCCACGACGACGTCGAGACCCTCGGAAAAATGCCATTGCCGGCACAGCATCTCGGCGGCCGCCTTGCTCACCGCATAAGGATTGCGTGGCGCCGGAGCCCTGGCTTCCGCCAGGGGCAGTTCGTCAGCCCCGGCGGCGCCATAGATATCGGCGCTGCTCACGTACAGCAGCCGGCCGGCAAAACGGTGGCGCGCCAACGCCTGCAAGAGGTGCAAAGTGCCGTTGAGATTGACCGCCAGCGTACCGGCGGGATCGGCGAACGAGGCCGGGACGAAGCTCTGCGCGGCGAGATGCAGTACGGCATCGGGTCGAGCGGCGGCCACCAGGGAGTCGACCTGCTCCGGAACGCGCAGGTCGAGCGGCAACCCGGGCTCCACCCATTCGTAGTCGCGCTCCCACGGCGAACCCGGCCAGCGCCGACGCAAGGCTTGGCCAACGAAACCGCTGGCGCCGGTCACCAACAGGCGTCGGCGCTCGCCGGCGGCTCGTCCCACGACGCCCGAGTTCACGGGGTCGTCCTCCGGTCGCTGCGCGACTGCCTCCCCGAGGGAGGATTCGCGCTTGGGGCGGCCCGACGCGTCGAATGCACGGCCCTCCGGTCGCTGCGCGACTCCCTCCCCGAGGGAGGATTCGCGCTTGGGGCGGCCCGGCGCGTCGAATGGACGGCCCTCCGGTCGCTGCGCGACTCCCTCCCCGAGGGAGGATTCGCGCTTGGGACGGCCCGGCGCGTCGAATGGACGGCCCTCCGGTCGCTGCGCGACTGCCTCCCCGAGGGAGGATTCGCGCTTGGGGCGGCCCGGCGCGCTCATCACCGGGCCCGCGAGATACGGACTTCCGCGCCGCGGCGTTTGACTTCCAGCCCTTCGGACGGCAGGATGCGCAGGCCTTCGAGGCCCTTGATATAGCTCGAACCCTGCATCTGCATCACGCGGATCTTGTTGCGCATCACCGTGGGGCTGAACTGCGGCATACCGAATAGCCAGACTTCTTCGAGGAGCCGGGCCGAATTGAAATCGGCCGTGGTGCGGCCACCCGTGCCCAGGCAGAGCATGTGGCCTTCGCGGCCGAACACCGGCACCTCTCCATGCGGGCAGGGGAAGATCCAGGCCGTGCCGCCCTCGTAGCGCCAGCCGGTGGCCAGGTCCCACCAGGCTTCGCCCTCGGGGAAGTAGACCACGGTTTCGTCGCCCGACTCGAGCAACGGCGCCACCAGCAAGGCCGGCCCCAGAAGATACTGGTTGGTGTACTCGTACGCCTCGGGATCCTCGGGAAAGGCCAGGGCCATGCTGCGCTGCACCGGCAGCCCGGTGCGCGCGGCGTCTTCGATGGCGCCCAGCACATAGGGCACCAGGCGATATCGCCACTGCAGCCAGGTATCGATCCGGGCGCGGGTATCGTCGTCGAAAGCGTCCGGCAGCAGGGCCGGCAGGCCCTGGAGGCGCAGGTGGGCGCTGAACACGCCGACCGTGAGCCAGCGCAGGTAGAGCTCGGGCGTCAGCTCATCGACCGGGAACTCTTGCGAGCCGATCTCGTGCGACTGCATCGCCAGGCCGCTCGCGCCCGCCGTGAGGGCGGCGGTAAGCGAGGCCTCCAACCCTTCCCAGGTATTGGGCACGGCCGGCCCGGCCATGAGCGGGAAGCGATGCGCCACGGGCGACAGATCACGATGCCACACCAGACCTTCGGGCGGCACTTTGTGCCAGGCGGCGGCATCGAACAGATTGCGCGTGGCCAGCAAGGGGTACAACTGGCGCAGCCGCACCCCCGAAGCCCGATTGCGGGCCTCGATGTCGTCAGGCAAATGGGATGGCAGCAGACTGGCCATGGCGTCGACGCCTTCGTCGAAAACCTGGCGATTGCGCTCGCACCAGCTGTTGTAGACGTCGCGGTGGGTGAGGTCGAGCACGGCCGAGGCGCCGGTGGCGACGGCGTCGGTATCGATCGAACGCGCCAGGCCGTCGTCGCCGGTGAGCAGCCAACCGCGATCTTCGAGGTCGAGCATGGCGGGACTATCGTAGGGCACGCCGGGGTACACCGGCAGGCAGACCCTGACCTCGGCGGCCTGGCAGGCCTGGAGCCAAGCCTTGCTGTCGGGGAACCGCGTGGCGTCCCATTCGGAAGCCTGCTTGGCCCGGACTTCGAGCGCGGACGGCGGATCGATGCCCAGAACCTCGATGCCCACGCCCTGCTCGCGCAAGCGCTGGGCCACGGCCAGCGCTTCGGCAGGAGTGGCCTCGGGCGGCTGGCGCAGCCACAGCCCCAGGCTCCAGAGCGGAGGCTGGCCCGCGCGCCCGACGATCTGCGAGTACTGGTTGAAAATGTCGGCGGGCTCACCCGCGTACAGGAAGACGTCGAGCCTCGGGCCAGCCACTTCGATGAGGTAGGTATCGTCGTCGGTGGCAGCGGCATCGTGCACCACGCGATGCAGCGTGTTGACATGCACGCCCCAGCCCTGCGGGCTCCAGGCCAGCGGCAGTACGCGGTGGGAGGGATCGTCGGACACCAGCACGCTGCCACGGCGATCCTGGGACACGGTGGACTCGCCCAGGCCATGCAGCGCGGCGCCATCGAGCTGGAGGCTGAGGCACCAGCGCCCGTCGTCGCCGCCTGCGGCCTCGGCCGCGGCGATGGCGGGCTGATCCTCGGAGCCCAGGCGCAGTACCGTTTGCTGATCGCGGATCAAGGTCAGGCGCAGGGGCTCGGTTTCGATCTGGAGCACCACTTCGCCCTGGGTGAGCAGCCAGCCGCCATCTTGCGCCGCGAGCTCGGCTTCGCTCACGGCTTCGTCGCGCGCCAGCAGGGCCGCCGCCTGATCGATCGCATCGGCGCCACCGGCCTCGGGCGGTGCGATGGTGCAGCGGAATACCCCCGGGGCACACGCCTCGACGATCAGTGGCCACCCGGCAGCGGTGGCGAATTGAAACGTGGAGGAATTGACTTCGTGCTGGGTCAAACGCCCCAGATCGCGATACCGGGATCGCAGTATGGTCGTCGAGTCGCGCATTGTGCCGCCAGTTTGCTGCCAAAAGCGCTATTCTGACGGATTTATCGGGTGAAATAAACTGTAGCGCCGGTAAAAGGGGCGCAAACCACCCATCCGGCACTGGCGGATGGGCCCGACGGACAGGTTTTTTGGCCACGGAGTGGCGACTTTTTGCCTTTATAACGCGTTTAAGCCCGCTTGTGGATGGGGATGAGCCCGGATGTCGGGCTTGCCCTCAAGCGTGAGGCGACTCCCCCGCAAGAGGGCGCTGGGGCAGCAGGCAATCTCGCAGTTCGCGTTCGATCAGGCCGGGCTCCGCCGCCAGATCACCCGCCAGCAAATCGCCCGCCAGGCCGGCCCAGGCCAGGCCGCGCGAACCAAACGCCGTGGCCACCGCCACATCGCGCCCCAGCCAGCCGATGGTAGGCAGGCGATCGGATACCACCGCGCGCCAGCCGGCCCAGCCCCAGGCGGGCGCAGGCGGTTCCTCCTGGTGCTGGGCCAGCGGCAGCAAGCGGCGCAGCGCCGCCTGGTTGAGTTGGTGGCCGCTATCGCGCACCGGCGCCGGCTCGCCCCAGCGAGCGTCATGATCATACGTGCTGCCGACGACGCACCACCCCTCGAGGGCGGGCAAAACGTAGCCGTCTCCCGCCACGATGCATCGGGGGCCACCGACCTTCAGTCCGGTGGCGGCAAAGCCGCTGATCTGCCCGGCCACGTGATGCAACGGCGGCAGCCGCCGCCCGGGCTCGGCGAGCGAGTCCCCCCGTCGCGCGGATAGCGGGGCCATTCCCGGGCTAGCGCCGCTGCCGGCGGTCGGCGCCAGCCGCGCGCGCAGCAGCGCCGGCGTAGCGCCCGCCGCCGCGAAAACCAGCAGATCCGCCTGCAGGCTGACACGGCGCCCTTCCGGCAACTCCAGCGTCAATCGGCTGCCGCCGGTCGGCAATGCCTGCCATCCCGTTACGGTTGCCGCCAGCTCCCGTACGCCGGCGGCCTGCCGCCAGGCTCGGCACAAGCGCACCGGCCGCACCTGAAGTCCACCGCCGTAGAACACCGCCGGCCGACCCACCGGTTGGCCGGCCAGGGCCGCGGCTTCTCGCGCATCGACCCGGCGCAGCCAATCGCTAGGCCAATCCAGAGCCTGCAGGCCCGCCTGCCACGCTTCCGTCGCTTCGACGCTGCGGGCGGCTCGGCGGCCAGCCACCTGGAGCGTGCCGACGTCGCGCACACAGGCCGCGGGATCATTCCGGTCGGTCCACGGCCGCCAGAGCCCCGTGGCCCTCAACGCGCCGGCGCGTACCAGCCGGGCGCGCACGGTGTCGCGCGCATCCGCCGCCGGAGTGAGCGCCGCCGCCCAATGCCCCCGCCCCTCATCCCCGGCCGGCGGCGCCACCTGCGTCACTTGCCAGCCCCGCCGTGCCAGGGCGCTGGCCACGCTGCTACCCGCCAGGCCGCCGCCAACGACCACCGCGTGGGACGGCGCCCGCACTCGATCATCCATGGCGCGCGCCACACCGCCCGCGTGCTCCCGGGGCCAGCGACCCACCGTCATTTCCCGTTTGCCCGCAAAACCCGCCACCTTGCGGACTTCGCAACCCGTGGCCGCCAATGCGCGGCGCACCACGCCCGCACTGGTCCAGGTGGCGACCGTCGCTTCCGGACGCGCCAAGGCGGCCAAATCCGCCAGCAGTTCCGCCGACCACATCGCCGGATTGCGCGCCGGCGCGAAGCCATCCAGGAAAAACGCGTCGACCGCCGCCAAGACTTGGGGCGCCAGCAGACGGGCATCGCCCAAGCCCAGGGTGAGCGTGACGGCCCCGCCCGCCAAGTCGAGACGATGCAGGCCCGGCAGCGGCCGGGGCCAGGCGGCGCGCAATTCGGCGCCCAGCGCCTGCAAGGGGCCAGGCAGCAAGCGGCCGTGCCAATGAGCCAAGGCGTCGGCGGTAAAGGGATGGGCCTCGAACGACACCATATGCAAGCGGGCGCTACGTTGCGGGTCGTCGCGCCACGCCGCCCACAGCGCCAGGAAGTTGAGCCCCAGGCCGAAACCCGTTTCACACACGGTAAACGCGGGCCGGCCACGCCACCGCCCGGGCAGGCCATTGCCTTTGAGGAACACGTGCTGCGCTTGCGCCAGCGCCCCCGCGGCGGCGTGATAGACGTCGCCATAACGAGGGCTGAACGGCAGCTCCGAGGCGTCGGCCAGCGCATCGGCGGGCTGCAGCGGCTGGTAGGCGGGCAAAGAGTCATCGGTGTCGGACATGCGCGCACGATAGCGCATCGCAGGCCCTCGCCGCGCCGGGATCCCGCCCTCCGGCCCCACTTTCGGGCCCGAGGCCACGAATCGCCCCTGGCGGCTCGGCTACACTGCCTTCACGCCAACCCCATCCTGCCTCCGTCATCATGCCGCACCCGAACGCGCTTCCCGTTTCGCTTGCCACCGCTCTCGAAGCCGCCGTGACCGCCGCCCACACGGCAGCCGGCATTTTGCAAGCCTACGCCAACGACCGCAGCCAACTGATCGTGGATACCAAAGCCCGGCATGATCTCGTCTCGCAGGCGGATCACGAAGCCGAAGCCGCGATTCTGCAGATCTTGCGCGAACGCACCCCGCAATGCGGCATCGTGGCCGAAGAGTCCGGCGGCGAGCCCGACGCCCAGGCCAACTGGTATATCGACCCGCTCGACGGCACCACCAACTTCGTGCATGCCGTGCCGCATTATGCGGTGTCGATCGCACTGGTGGCTCGCGCCGGCACGGTACTCGGGCCACACCAGGCGCCCTTGCCCGAAACACCGCTGGTGGGCGTGATCTACGACCCCAACCGTGCCGAGCTGTTCACCGCCGTTCAAGGCGGCGGCGCCTGGCTCAACGGTCATCGCATCCGCGTGGCCCGCACCGCCAGCCTCGACGATGCGCTGCTGGCCACCGGCTTCCCGTTCAAGGATTTCTCGTTTGCCGGCGAGTACCTGCCCACCCTCGAACATGCCATGCGCAATAGTCGCGGCGTGCGGCGCTTTGGCTCCGCCGCGCTCGACCTCGCCTGGGTGGCCTGCGGCCGCTACGATGGCTACTGGGAGATGGGCCTCTCGCCCTGGGACGTCGCCGCGGGCACGGTGCTGGTGCGCGAAGCCGGCGGGGATGTGTGCGATTTGCGCGGACGAGACGACTGGCCGCGGGCCGGCAACATCATCGCCGGCTCGGCGCCCGCGGTGGCGGCCCTGCGCAAAGGCATCCAGCCCCATCTGCTGCCTTGAGGTGAAACTGCCCCCACGCTCACTACGTTCGCTGCCCCCCGAGGGGGCTTCAGCCTCCTTCGGGCGGCCGGGCGGAGGCTGAAACCGCCCCCACGCTCACTACGTTCGCTGCCCCCCGAGGGAGCTTCAGCCTCCTTCGGGCGGCCGGGCGGAGGCTGAAACCGCCCCCACGCTCACTGCGTTCCCTGCCCTTCATGGGGGCTTCAGCCTCCTTCGGGCGGCTGGCTGGCCAAGGCCTCGTCGCGCAGCGCGCGGCGCAGGATCTTGCCGACGTTGGTCTTGGGCAGCTCATCGCGAAACTCGATCACCCGTGGCCGCTTGTAGCCCGTGAGCCGCTCGCGGCAGAAAGCGCGCAGCTCGTCTTCGGTCAGGTTGGGATCCTTGCGCACGACATATAGCTTGACCGCCTCGCCGGAGTGTTCGTCGGGAATGCCGATCGCCGCCACCTCCAGCACCCCGGGATGTTGCGCCACCTCGCCCTCGACTTCGTTCGGATACACATTGAAGCCCGAGACCAGGATCATGTCTTTTTTGCGATCGACGATGCGCACATAGCCTTGTTCGTCGATACGCGCGATATCGCCGGTCTTGAAATAGCCATCGGCCGTCATGGCCTGGGCGGTTTCATCAGGCATGTTCCAGTAGCCAGCCATCACTTGCGGACCTTTGACGGCCAGTTCGCCGGCCTCGCCCTCGGCAACCGCCTGACCTTCGTGATCGACGAGCTTGACGTCGGTGGACGGGATCGGCACCCCGATCGTGCCGTTATACGAGGCCAGCGTAACGGGGTTGATGGTAACAGCCGGCGAGGTTTCGGAAAGCCCGTAAGCCTCGAGGAGATGCAGGCCGGTGGCCGCGTGCCAGCGCTCGGCCACGGCGCGCTGCACCGCCATGCCGCCGCCCAGGGCCAGCTTCAGTTTGGACCAATCGACCTTGGCGAAATCGGGATGGTTGAGCAAGCCATTGAACAGCGTATTGACCGCCGGCAGCAGATGCGGTGGAAACTTGTGCAGGTCGGCGAGCACCGCCTTGAGATCGCGCGGATTGGGAATCAGGAGATTGCACATGCCCATGTGCATCGCATACATGCCCGAGGCCATCAGGGCAAAGATATGGTAGAGCGGCAGCGCGGCCACGATGCGCAACTGCGGCCCCTCGCCGGCGCGGCCCAGGATGGGTGCGAACCAGAGCTCGGCCTGGGTCACGTTGGCGACAATGTTGCCATGGGTGAGCATGGCGCCCTTGGCCAGGCCGGTGGTGCCTCCGGTGTATTGCAGGAAGGCGAGATCGTCGGCGGTGGGCGCGCAACGCGTGAGGCTGAGGCTCCGCCCCTGGCGCAGAGCGTCGGTCAGGCTGTGGGCCCGGCGCAACTGGTAACGCGGCACCAGCTTCTTGACATGCCGCACCACCGTGTTGACCACGACGCGTTTGAGCGTTCCGGTGAGGTCGCCCATGGTGGCCACCACCACCCGATGCACCGAGGTCTGCGGCAATACCTCGGCCAGGACCGAGGCGAAATTCTCGAGGATGACGATGGCCTCGGCACCGCTATCGGCCAATTGATGGCGCAATTCGCGCGGCGTATACAGGGGATTGGTATTGACCACGACATAGCCGGCCCGCAGAATGCCGGCCACCACCACCATGTACGACAGCACGTTGGGCATCATCACCGCCACCCGGGCGCCCTGCGACAGGCCCTCGTGCTGCAGCCAGGCGGCGAAGTCCCTCGACAGGCGGTCGGTGTCGGCATAGCTTAGCGACGCCCCCAGGAAATGAAACGCCTGGCGGTCGGCGTAACGCGCGAATGCCGTCTCCATCAGATCGACCAGCGACGCCGGCCGCTCGGCCGGGATCTCGGCCGGTACGTCGGGAGGGTATTGGCTCAGCCAGGGGCGATTCATGCCGTGTCTCCTTTGGAGGAATGTGCTACAGGCGCGCTCGCATGGGCTCCACCGATGGAGCCGGCCCAGACATGATAACGTAGGCCTGTGCCAGCCGCGCATCGTGTCGTCCGCCGCCCCAAGGTCCCTTAGGCTTGCCGCAGACGCGACGGGCGCGCGCGTATCCCCGGAGCCCGTCATGCAACTCGTCGAACCCATTGTTTCGTGGCACCACGAAATCACCCGGATCCGCCGCGACCTCCACGCCCACCCCGAGCTCGCCTACGAAGAACACCGAACGGCCGCCCTGATTGCCCAGTTCCTGGAATCCTGGGGCGTCACCGTGCACACCGGCATCGGCGGCACCGGCGTGGTGGGCGAGATCCGCGGCAACCGCCCCGGCACTGGTGCCATTGGCCTGCGCGCCGACATGGACGCCCTGCCGCTGCAAGAAACCAATACCTTCGAGCATGCCAGCCGCCATCCCGGCCGCATGCATGCCTGCGGCCACGACGGGCACGTGGCCATGCTGCTGGGCGCGGCCCGCCACCTCGCCCGGCATCGCGATTTCGCCGGTACGGCCTACTGCATCTTCCAGCCCGCGGAAGAAGGCGGCGGGGGTGCGGCGCGCATGATTGCCGACGGTCTGTTCGATCGGTTTCCGATGCAGGCGGTGTTCGGCCTGCACAACTGGCCCGGCCTGCGCGCGGGCACCTTCGGCATGCGGCCCGGGCCGATCATGGGCTCGAGCAATGAGTTCGAGATCATCGTGCGCGGCCGCGGCGCCCACGCCGCCATGCCGCACCTGGGGGCCGACCCGGTCATGACGGCGATCCAGATCGCGCAATCATTGCAAAGCATCATCACACGCAATAAAAACCCGGCCGACACCGCCGTGCTCAGCGTTACCCAGATCCACGCCGGCAGCGCCGACAACATCATCCCCACCGAAGCGGTGTTGCGCGGCACCGTGCGCACCTTCGAAATCGCACCGCTCGATCTCATCGAAGGCCGCATGCGCGACATCGTGCGGCACACCGCGGCGGCTTTCGACATGACGGCGGATTTTCATTTTGCGCGCAATTATCCGCCCACCATCAACCACGCCGCCGAAACCGCGGTGGCCGCCGAAGTCGTGCGCCGCATGGTGGGCGAGACCCATCTCGACACCAACATCGTGCCGTCGATGGGCGCCGAAGACTTCGCCTTCATGCTGGCCGAGAAACCCGGCTGCTACATCTGGCTGGGCGCGGGCGACGGCGAGCATCGCACCACTGGCCACGGCCTGGGGCCGTGCATGTTGCACAACGACAGTTACGACTTCAACGACGACTTGATTCCGCTGGGCGCCAGCTACTGGGTGCGCCTGGTGGAATATTGGTTTGCCGAAGAAGCCCCGCGGCGTCTGGCTACAGCCACGCCAGCGCCAGGCGCGTGACGCCATAGCCGCCCGCCATCAGCCAGACGAACAATAACAAGGCCAGCAACAGCACGCGGGGGCCCGCCTGGCGCATGCGCGAGGCGCGGGTTTCCAGGCCGAGGGCGGCCATGGCCATGGTAAGGGCGAAGGTATCCGCGGCGTGGATGGCTGACATCCAGGCCATGGGCAGGATGTCGAGCGAGTTGACCACCACCAGGGCCAGGAAGCCCAGGACGAACCATGGCACGGGAGGCTTGGCCGCACCGGCCTCATTGGCGCCAGGCGCACGCCGGGCCAGCCACATGCCGAGAATCAGCAGCAGGGGCACCAGCATGGCCACGCGGGCCATCTTGACGATGGTGGCCGCATGCGTGGCGGCGGGATCGATGGCGCTGGCCGCCGCCACGACCTGGGCCACTTCGTGCACGCTGGCGCCGATGAAGATGCCCAGCGCGGTGGTATCGAGCGCAAACCAGCCGGCGTGATACATCACCGGGTACAGAAACATGCTGAGGGTGCCGAAGAGCACGACGGTGGCCACCGCCACGGCGCTTTTGTGCGGCGCCGCACGCGTGGTGGACTCGAAGGCCAGCACCGCCGCCGCGCCGCAAATGGCGCTGCCGGCGGCCGTGAGGAGTGCGGTTTCGCGGTCGATGCGCAACAGCCGGCCCAGCGCCAAGCCGAGGCCCAGGGTGCCGAGAACCATGGCCGCGGCCACGCCCAGCCCCACCGCGCCGACCGACATGAGCTCCTGCAGGCTCAGGCGCAGGCCATAGAACGCCACCGCGATGCGCAGCAGGCGCCGCGCCGCCAGGTTGACGCCATCGGCCCAGTTTGCCGGCAGGCCACCGGGCATCAGATTGGTATAGGCCGCGCCCAGCACGATGGCCACGATCAGCGGACTCACTCCCATTCCTTGCAGCCAGGAAGTCTGCGCCGCCTGGGTGGCGGCCAGCGCCAGCAGCAGGACGAACAGCAGGCCATCTGCCTTGCCCCGCCAGGCCGGCGGGGTTGAATCGAGGGAGTGTGCAACAGTGGTCATGGATCAAGGAAGAAGGGATGGAGCGCCCGGGACAGCCGCGGGGACGACCCCTGAATCTTATGCCTGCCAGTTATATATTAATAGTCGTAAATTATGATAAAAAATATAAGAAAAACCGATATCATGCTTTTTAATCCATCCGTTCGGCGTGGCTTCCCCATCCGGCCGAGGCGCCGGGCGCCCTGCCATTCCCAACCCCGCCAGGCCGCCTCATACGCATGACGCCCGATCAACTCCTCACTTTCGCCATCGTCGCCGACGAAGCCAACATCAGCCGGGCGGCCGATCGCCTGCACCTGTCGCAACCGGCGGTGTCCGGGCAGTTGCGCTTGCTGCAGGAGAGCTTCGGCCAACCGCTGTATCGCCGGGTGGGGCGCGGCATCGTGCTCACGTCGGCGGGAGAACGACTGGCCAGCATCGCCCGCCAATTGCAGCAAACCTACGACCGCGCCCAGCAACTGCAGGCGGCCCTGGCCGGGTTGCAGACCGGCAGCCTGATGCTGGGGGCCAGCACCACGCCGGCCAGCTACGTTCTGCCCCACCTGCTGGCCAGTTTCCGCACCCGGCATGCCCGCGTCGACTGCCATTTGGTCACGGGCAACACCAGCGATATCTGCGGCCAGCTGGCGCGCTTCGACCTCGCCTTCATCGAAGGCCCCATTCCGGCCGGGCTGCCGGCGCATGTCCGCATCGAGCCGTGGCATCAAGACGAGATCGTGGCCATCGTGCCGCCTGGCCATGCGCTGGCCGATCGGCCCGCCGACACCGCCACGGGTTGGCCCGCGCTGACGCTGGACGAGCTCGCGCCCTGGCCGCTTTTACTGCGGGAAAGCGGCTCCGGCGTACGCCAGCAGGTGCTGCGGGCCTTGGCGGAGGCCAAGGTGGAACCCCTGGAGTCCATCGAGCTGGCCGGCGTCGAGGGCATCAAGGAGGGTGTGCGCGCGGGGCTGGGCGTGGGTTTCGTCTCCGCCATGTCCATGCAACGTCAGGACCCTACCCTAAGGGCCCTGCGCATCACCCGGCCTCGATCGCTTGAACGCCATCTCACCATCCTCTTGCCGCATGCCGACGATCTCTCGCCGCCGGCCCAGGCCTTCCTCGACCTTTGCCTGGACGGCCCGGCATACAATGCGCCTTTTGCCTCGAGCCCGCCTTAAGCCTTTTCGCATCGCCTCGTCATGAACTCGCTCGCCGTCACGTCCAAGCCCGGCCGCCGTCTCGATCCTGAAGACGCCGAGCTGGCTCTCGGCCAGGTCCAGGACCTGTTGCGCCGCCAACAGGTCATTCAGGATCTCGTCCATCGCCAGGAAGAAGGCGATGCCCGGGCCACGCTGGTCGAGCAGGTCCTGCACCGCCAGCATGAGTCCGAGCTGCACGAGCTCATCAAGGGCCTGCATCCGGCCGACATCGCCTTCATCCTGGAGGCGCTGCCGCGCGACGATCGCCAGCATGTCTGGCAACTGGTGCAGGCCGAGCATGACGGCGAAGTCTTGCTGGAGGTGGGCGATAGCGTCCGCGAGTCGCTGATCGAGGTCATGGGCCGCGAGGACCTCGTGGCGGCACTCGAAAGCCTCGATGCCGACGAGCTGGCCGACCTGGCCGCCGAGCTGCCCGCCGACGTCGTCGCCGAAGTCCAGCAGGGTCTCACCGAGCAGGAGCGCGCCCGCCTGTCCACGGCGATGAGCTATCCCGAGGATACGGTGGGGGCCATCATGGACTTCGACATGGTGCGCGTGCGCGACAACGTCACCCTGGAGGTGGTGCTGCGCTATCTGCGCCGGTTGCAGGAGCTCCCCGACCACACCGACCAGATCTTCGTGGTGGATCGCAACGAACGGCTGCAGGGCACGCTTTATCTCACCCGGCTGCTCACGCGCGAGCCCGAAACGTCGGTGGCCGAGATCATGGACAGCGACATGCTCACGCTGCACCCCATGGACGAGGCCGACGACGCCGCCCGCGCCTTCGAACGCTACGATCTGGTGTCGGCCCCGGTGGTCGACGACCAGGGCCGGCTGGTCGGCCGCCTCAGCGTCAACGACGTGATCGACATCATCCGCGAGGCGTCCGACGAACAGGTCCTGTCGCAGGCCGGTCTGCAAGAGGAAGACATCTTCGCGCCCGTGCTGCATTCGGTGCGCAACCGCGCGCCGTGGCTGCTGTTCAACCTGGCCACCGCCGCTTGCGCGTCGTTCGTGGCCTCGCGCTTCGAAGATACCGTCAGCCACATCGTCATCCTGGCCTTCCTCATGTCCATCGTCGCCGGTATCGCGGGCAACTCCGGCAACCAGACCATGACGATGATCATCCGCTCGCTGGCCACCAATCGCATCAATCCCCGCAATGTGCGCCCGCTCGTTCAACGCGAGCTCCTGGTCACGCTGCTGGTCGGCCTGAGCGGCAGCCTCATCGCGGCGGGCTTCGCCGTCGCGATCTCCGGCTCCTGGTCGCTGGGCGCGGTAATGATGGCCGCCATTGTGTGCAATATGCTGGTGGGCGCCTGCGTCGGCATCCTGGTTCCCTTGCTGCGGGCGCGCTTCGGCAAAGATCCCGCGATCGGCTCCTCCGTGCTGCTCACCTTCGCCACCGACACCTTGGGTTTCTTCATTTTCCTGGGGCTGGCCACGGTCTTCCTGCTGTAACGCGCGATTACCCATCGGCGCATAACCTTCTGTTACTCTTGTGCGCCCCTGGAAACCGCAGGCGGACGCCCGCCCGCCATCGTTTGCCTTCGGCCCCCGCCGCTCTGGTTTTGCTTCTCTATGGCTAATTTCAGTTTGCGCGCCAAATCCCTGCTAGCCTTGGCGCTCGCATGCCTGCTGGTTCTGGTGCTCGCCTCCGCGATCGGCTGGGCATCCCTGCAGGGCATCCGGCAGCATTTCGCGCAGGCCTATGCCGACAATCTGACCCAACTCAATCGCCAACGCCTGCTGGCACCCGTGCTCCAGGATCTCGCCCTTTCGCAACGCCTGGCCAACAGCGAGATTACCCGGCGCTGGCTGCGCCACGAAAACGACCCCGCGCTGCGCGAGCTGTTCTTTCTGGAGGCCGAGAGCGACCGCCGCATCCTGCGCGATCACGCCTACTTCCTGACCCTTGCCGGCAGCGGCAACTATTATTTCAATAGCGACGCAGAACCACTGTCGCAGCAACCGCGCTACCAGCTCGATCCCAAGCGCGAAGCCGACCAATGGTTCTACCGCCTGCTCGACGCCGATCTCGACTACAGCTTCAACATCAACACCGACCGGCAACTCGGCATCACCCGGGTGTGGATCAACACCTTGATCCGGGACACCGACGGTACGCCGCTGGGACTCACCGGCGCCAGCATCGACCTCAGCCGCTTTCTTGGCCGGCTCGCGGAGAACGCCACGCCAGGCGTAACGCCCATGCTGGTACAAAGCGACGGCGCCATCCTGGCCCACCCCGACGCCAGCCGCCTGGCCTACAACACCGCGGCCAACGAGGCCGAACGAACGCTGTTCAGCATGCTGCCGCCCGCCGAGTACGACTCCCTGCGTCAGGCCCTCGCGGCGGCGCGCGCGGCGCCCGACAGCGTCCAGCCGGCCGCCTTCACGCTCGACGGCATTCCCCAGGTGGCCACCCTTGCCTACTTGCCCGATCTCGACTGGTTTGTGATTACCGCCCTTGATCTGCGCGTCGCCCATGTCGTCCAGCCAGCCTGGCTCTGGACCGCGGTCGGCGGCCTGCTGCTCCTGCTGGCAACCTTGATGGCGGCCTTCGGCTACGGGGTGGAACGGCTGGTGCTTCGGCCGATCCGACGCCTCCAATCGTCGGCCCACGCCATCGCCGCCGGCCAGTACTCCGTCAAGCTGCCGCCGCCCTCCAACGACGAGATCGGCGATCTCAGCCGGTCGTTCGGCGAAATGGCCGATCAGGTACGACAGCACACCGCCGAGCTGGAAGAACGCGTCCGCTCCCGTACGCGCGAACTGGAAGCGGCCAACCAGGCCATGGCCACGGCGCAGAAGAAAATCGGCGACTCCATCGATTACGCCAGCATGATCCAGCGAGCCACGCTGCCCACCCGTCAGCTCACGCGCTCGCTGGGCCGCAATCATTTCGTGCTGTGGCGGCCGCGCGATGTGGTGGGCGGCGACTTCTATATTTTCCAGGCCGACAACGACAACTATTTGCTGGGCATCATCGATTGCGCCGGCCATGGCGTACCGGGCGCGCTGATGACCATGCTGGCCAAGGCGGCCGTCGATCTGGCCATCCAGGAGTGCGGCGCCAACGATCCGGCCGCCGTGCTAAGCCGCACGGATACCGCCATGCGGGCCATGCTGCGCGATAGCCATCTGCCACGCGGGCTGGCCACCAATGCCGACGCCGGCCTGGTGTATATCGACCGACAACGCGGCAAACTGCGCTACGCCGGCGCCCGGATTTCGTTGTATGCCAGCGACGGCCGGAGCGTGGCCGAGCATCGGGGCGGCAAACGCACCCTGGGCGACCGCCGGCGAGGCGACTACGACAATCTTGAACTCCCGCTCGACAGCGGGACGACCTACTATCTCACCACCGACGGCATCCTGGACCAGGCCGGCGGCGAGCATGGCTACGGCTTGGGCAACCAGCGCTTCCTCGAGCTGCTGCGCCGCCTGGCCAGCCTGCCGCTGGCCGAGCAGGCCGACGCCCTGAACGCAGAACTGGCGGCCTACCAGGGCAACCGCCCCCAACGCGACGACATCACCCTGTTGTCGTTCCGCTTCGACGCTTTTACGGACCCCCATCGTGAACGCCAATGAACTTTACGCGCTACGCGAGCGCCTGCTCGAGAGCCGGACCCTGCTCTGCTTCAATGGCCCCATCTCACGCAGCCTGATCGAAGAATTCGGCAACGCCCTCAAGCGCTACCTCGAACTGGATCAGGTCAAGCCCGCCGAGGCCATGGACGTTTTCTCGGTCTATATCGAGATGACCCAGAACATCCGCCATTACACGCAGTCGCGAGCCTATTCCGACGCCGACTCGGCCGCCACCGTGGTGATTTCTCGTGAAGACGGCCACTATGTGGTATCGGCCGGCAACCTGGTCGAGAACACCGACGGCCTGGGCCTGGTCGAACGCATCCAGGCTCTCGCGGCGCTCGACAAGGCCGAATTGCGCGCCCTGTATAAGACGCAATTGCGCCTGCCGCGCGATCCCGCGCGCCCGGAGTCAGCGGGCCTCGGTCTGATCGAGATCGCGCGCCGCGCCTCGGCGCCGCTGCAGGCCTCGCTGGGCGCCCCGATCGGCGAGCGCGCCTTTTTCAGCCTCAGCGTCGTGATATAAGCAACCCATGTCAGGCTTTTTCATCATGAACGATCTTTCCATCCCGGGAACGCAGTCCACGCCCGCCATCGCCGCCGATACCAACGCCGGCGTCCTGCGCATGAGCGGCGAATCCTACCCGGAGAATGCCTACGAACTCTTCGCCCCGGTCTTCGAATGGGTCGAGGCCTTTCTCGCCGAAACCGACCGCCCGCTGCTGATCGAGCTCGAACTGCTCTACCTCAATACCAGCAGTATCAAAACGGTCATGGACGTCTTCGATCTTCTTGAAAGCGCTCATCAGCGCCAGCGCGACGTCGCCGTCCGCTGGTATTTCGACCAACAAAACGAACGCATCGGCGAGCTGGCCGAAGAGTTCCGCGAAGACTGCACCTTTCCTTTCCATGTGATCGGCAAGTGAAACCCGATGAGCTTCTCGCGCTGCAAGCGCGGATCCAGCCCCTGCTCGACGATCCCGAGCACGCCGGCCATCCCTTGCGCGAGGTGCTGGGTGAAGTCTGGCAACTGCTTGAAGAACATGTCGAACGCCTGGACCGGCTGACCCATCTGTCGGATTCGTTCCAAGCCATGGCGCGCGATCGCGAGCGCGGCATGGGCCAGCGCTACGAGCGCCAGTTGCGGCGCATCAACCGCGTCGTTCGCATCTCGGATCATTACCAGCGGATGCTGCGCGACCTCAACACCCAGCTCGAGGAAGCCTCGTATCGCGACATGCTGACCGGGGTCGATAATCGGCGAGCCTTGATGTCGCGCCTGCAACAAGAAGTTCAGCGCTCGCAACGCCAGTCCACCGGCTTCGTGGTGGCGATGGTCGATATCGATCGCTTCAAGCAGATCAACGATGCCTATGGCCACGAAATCGGCGATCTGGCCCTGATCGAAGTCGCCCGCGCGCTGGGCGCCGACCTGCGTGAATACGACGCCTGCGGCCGCTGGGGCGGCGAGGAATTCCTGCTCCTTCTGCCCTTTACGTCGCTCGCCGACGCCCACGGCATCCTGCAGCGCAAGCTCGAAGCGATCCGAGCGCTGGAGATCCCGGGGCTCGCCCTGACGGGCCAGCACTTGTCGATCAGCGCCGGCCTGGCCGAACACCGGCCAGGCGAGCCGCTGACACTGACGCTCAGCCGCGCGGATGGCGCCTTGTACGAGGCCAAGCGCCAGGGGCGCGATCGCATCGCCTGCGCAGCCGAACCGCAATAGCGCCGAATCCGCCGTCGACGACAAGAGCGGTAACGCACTGACGCGCGCAGCGACGGGCGGTACCGCCTCCCCCAGGCCAGGACTCAGCTAAGCGCGCCGTGGCAGTGCTTGTACTTCTTGCCGCTGCCGCAGGGGCAGGGCTCGTTGCGGCCCACGCGGGCAAAGCCGCCGCTGGTGCCCGTGACGGGAGCGGCGGCGCGTGCGGCGGCGGCTTCCTGGGCGCCGGCTTCTTCGTGCTGGTACTGCACGTTGTGCACCTGCGCCTGATCGGCTTCGGCTTGTGCGGCGCGAGCCTCTTCGGGAGTCTGGATGCGAACCGTGAGCAGCACCTTGACGACATCGCGCCGGATGCGATCGAGCATGCTGGAGAACAGCTCGAAGGCTTCGCGCTTGTATTCCTGCTTGGGGTTCTTTTGCGCATAACCGCGCAGGTGAATGCCCTGCCGGAGATGATCGAGTGCCGCCAGGTGCTCGCGCCAATGAGTATCGATCGCCTGCAGCATGATGGAGCGCTCGAAATTGGCCCAGTTTTCGGGCCCGACACGGTCGACCTTGGCCTGGTAGGCTTCGCGCGCCGCATGGGTGACGCGGTCGACGATTTCGTCTACGCTGACGCTGGCATCGGCCTGCAGCAACTCGGACAGCGACAGTTCGAGCTGCCACTCCGACGCCAGGGCCGCCTCGAGCGCGGGGAGGTTCCATTGCTCTTCGAGCGACTCGGCCGGCACGTGCTGGTGGGCCAGCTCGATCGCGCTGGCGTCGCGCAGGCTGGTGATCATCTCGGCGATGTTGCTGGCCTCGAGCACCTCGTTGCGCTGGCCGTACAGCACCTTGCGCTGATCGTTGGCGACGTCGTCGTACTCGAGCAACTGCTTGCGGATGTCGAAGTTGCGGCCCTCGACCTTGCGCTGCGCGGTTTCGATCGAGCGGGTGACCATGCCGGCTTCGATGGGCTCGCCTTCGGGCAGCTTGAGCCGCTCCATGATGCTGCGTACCCGATCGCCGGCAAAGATGCGCATCAGCGAATCATCGAGCGACAAATAGAAACGGGAAGACCCCGGGTCGCCCTGGCGGCCGGCACGGCCGCGCAACTGGTTATCGATGCGCCGGGATTCGTGGCGCTCGGTGCCGATGATGCGCAGGCCGCCGGCGGCCTTGACCTGTTCGTTGAGCGGCTTCCAGTCTTCGCGCACCTGGGCGATGCGCGCCTCGCGCTGCTCTTCGCCCAGGGCATCGTCGGCGCGCAGCAAATCGATCTGCTTCTCGACGCTGCCGCCCAGCACGATGTCGGTTCCCCGCCCCGCCATATTGGTGGCGATGGTGACGCGGCCCGGCTTGCCGGCCTCGGCCACGATCTCGGCCTCGCGGGCATGTTGCTTGGCATTGAGCACCTCGTGCGGCAGCCCCGCGCGGGTGAGGAGATCGGACAGGAGTTCGGAGTTCTCGATGCTGGTGGTGCCCACCAGCACCGGTTGGCCGCGTTCGTGGCATTCGCGGATGTCGGCCAGGATGGCGTTGTACTTCTCGTTGTCGGTTTTGTAGACCTGGTCGTTTTGGTCGACGCGGACCATTGGCCGGTTGGTGGGAATGATGACGGTTTCGAGGCCGTAGATCTCTTGGAACTCGTAGGCTTCGGTATCGGCCGTGCCGGTCATGCCCGAGAGCTTGCCGTACATCCGGAAGTAGTTCTGGAACGTGATCGAGGCCAGGGTTTGGTTCTCGGCCTGGATCTTGACGTTTTCCTTGGCCTCAACGGCCTGATGCAGGCCTTCGGACCAGCGCCGGCCTGCCATGAGGCGGCCGGTGAACTCGTCGACGATGACGACCTCATCGTTCTGGACGACGTAGTGCTGATCGCGATGGAACAGCGTGTGCGCGCGCAGCGCCGCCATCAGGTGGTGCAACAACAGGATATGGCGCGGCTCGTAGAGCGACTCGCCGGGCGGCAGCAGTTCGAGCTCTACCAGGAGGTTCTCGGCGTGTTCGTGGCCCTGATCGGACAAGAACACCTGCCGGCCTTTTTCGTCGAGCCAGTAATCGCCTTCGGGCTCGGGCTCATGCGGCTTGGGCTCGTGGGCCATGCGCTTGAGCTGCGACGGCACGGCGTTCATGCGCTGGTACAGCTCGGTGTGATCGTCGGCCTGCCCCGAAATGATGAGCGGCGTACGGGCTTCGTCGATGAGGATGGAATCGACTTCGTCGACGATGGCGTATTGCAGCGGACGCTGACGGCGGTCTTCGACGCGGTACTCCATGTTGTCGCGGAGATAATCGAAGCCGAACTCGTTATTGGTGCCGTAGGTGATGTCGGCGGCGTAGGCCGCCTTTTTGACGTCGTTGGGCTGGTGGGGCACGACCACGCCCACTTCGAGCCCCAGGAAGCGGTACAAGCGCCCCATCCACTCGGCATCGCGGGAGGCCAGGTAGTCGTTGACGGTGACGACGTGCACGCCCTTGCCCGACAGCGCATTGAGGTAGGCCGGCAAGGTGGCCACCAGCGTTTTGCCTTCACCGGTGCGCATTTCGGCGATCCTGCCGCTGTGCAGCACCATGCCACCGATGAGCTGGACGTCGAAGTGGCGCATGCCCAGCACACGACGGCCGGCCTCGCGCACCACGGCAAAGGCCTCGGGCAAAAGTTCATCGAGCGTGGCGCCTTGCTCCAGGCGCTGACGGAACTCGGAGGTCTTGCCGGCGAGTTGCTCGTCGGTCAGGGCGGCGATCTGCGGCTCCAGGCCATTGATGCGCGTGACCTGCTGGCGAAACTGGCGAATCAGCCGGTCGTTGCGGCTACCGATTAACTTCTTGAGCAGATTGAAGGCCATCTATGCACAACTCCGGCTCAAGGCCGGAGTCCCCGTAATCACTCCGGCTCAAAACCGGAGTTACCGTAATTAAGTCTTTCAGTGTATCACCTGTAAGCCGAGGCAATGCAACCTCCGCCCGGCGCATGCCGGCAGCCGTACTGGCCGGCTGCGCACCGATACCGCGCGGAATTGCTTCGGGGCGAACACGGAAACTCGCGAGCTGGGCGGACGCGATTAGTCGGCCCGCGCCAGGGCCTGGCTGAGGGGGTTGGCGGCGCCGGCCAGATACAGCCGGGGATCGGCCGCCTGGCCATCGACCCGGACCTCGAAGTGCAGGTGCGGCCCCGTGGAGCGGCCCGTGGAACCCACCGTGGCCACCTGTTGGCCACGCTTGATGACCTGCCCCGGCTTGACCAAGAGGCGCGAGGCGTGGGCATATCGAGTGACGAGACGATCGCCGTGATCGATCTCGACGGTATTGCCATAGCCGCGCAGATACTTGGCGGTGAGCACCACGCCGCCCGCGGCGGCGTAGATCGGCGTGCCGCGCGGCGCGGCGAAATCGATGCCTTCGTGAAATGCCCGCCGGCGATTGATGGGATCGAAGCGCGGCCCGAACGACGAACTACGATAGCGATAGCCCTCGATCGGCATGCGCGAGGGCGTCAGTTGATGGCTGGCGACCAGGTCGGACAAGCGGAAGTCGAGCACCGCCAGATGATCGGCACGCGCGGCCAGCCGCTGCTCCAGCGACAGCACCTCGGCCTCCAACTGCTCGAAGCTCATGGGCTCGACCTCGATCATGGGCCCGCCCTGGGCATCGGGGGCTTCGATCCGGTAGCTTTCTTCCGGCACGCCGGCCAGATCGGCAAGTTGATCGCCCAGCATATCCAGTTGCAATAGCCGCGCCTGGAGCTCACCGACCTTGCGCGCCAGCATATCGACCTTCTGGCGCATGGCGTCGACATCGTCGGTCGAGGCTTCGGCGCCGTTGGTGGCGGCGGCCCGGCCGCCTTCGGTGGCACCGGAGGCGACGGTGACGGCGGCCTCGGCCCCGTCGCCGCCGGCCACCGTCGTGGCGGCGGCGGAAGCCTGGCTGGCGGCGATGACGGCTTCGTTTGCGCCGGCGGAAAGCCGCGGAGCTTGTGCCGATGATTCGGTAGCCTGGTTCGCGCTTGCCGAGGCATCGGCCGCCTCTGCAAGCGCTGCCTCGGGAGAGGAGGCGGGCGTGGAAGCCGGGGTTCCGGCGCTGACAACGGTGGCCGCCATCAGCGCCAGGCTGGCGGCCAACCAGGCCATCGAACGATGGATCGGGCCCGGCTCGCTGGCAGCGGCGGGCACAGGGCCGACGCCATGGGATGCATGCACCCGTGTATGCTTGGAGAAACGACGCACGCCGCTCTTACCTCATGAAAATGAACTCAACGTCTCGACGCCATACGACGCCAGACGCCGTGTCTTGGTTGAATAACTCGCAACGCGGCGCTAGTCTGCTGGCCACGGCGCAGCGCCTTGCGGCGCTGCAGCGCGACGTCCAACGCATCCTTCCCGAGCCATTGGCATCCGCTTGCCAAGTGCTCAAATGGCAGGAAGATCGGTTACAACTGGGAATCCCTACGGCGGCACACTCTGCCAAACTGCGACAAGTTGTACCCAGACTGGTACAGGGCTTACAACAGCACGGATGGCAGGTTAACGAAATCAGGGTCAGGGTTCAAGCCCCGGTTGCGCTCGAGCCGCCCCAACCTCACCGCGGCCCCCATGCCGACCTCGACGCGCAGGCCCTGGCGGCTTTTACCGAATTGCAGGCGCAATTGCCGGCTGGCGGCCCGCTGCATGATGCGGTGGAACGCTTGCTGAAGCGCCGCGCCGCTTCGGCTGCCCAAGATCAGGGCAACCGCTCCGTCTAGCCCGACTTACGCTCGCGCCCGCTGATCGGGGGCAGCTTGAGACCGGTGCAAAACCGGCTCGGATCAGGCCAATGCCCACTCCTGCCGCACGCCGGCCGGCGCCGCCGATGGCGACTCGAAGGTGACGAGCTCCCAGGCGGATGCTTCGGCAAGCAGGGCACGCGCCAGGCGATTGTTGAGCGCATGGCCCGACTTGTGCGCCACGTAGCGGCCGATCAGCGGCTTGCCGATCAGGTAGAGGTCGCCGATGGCGTCGAGGATCTTGTGCTTGACGAACTCATCGCCATACCGCAGGCCGTCTTGGTTGAGCACGCGGTATTCGTCGAGCACGATGACATTATCGAAACTGCCGCCGCGCGCCAGCCCCGCCGAACGCAAGGCTTCGACATCGTTGACGAAGCCGAAGGTACGGGCGCGCGCCACCTCTCGCACGTAAGAATCGCGGGCGAAGTCGATTTCGGCGAAACCGGAGGTGGCCGAGATGGCCGGGTGGTGGAAATCGATGGAGAATGCCAGCGCATAGCCATCGTAGGGCTCGAGCCGCGCCCACTTGAGGGAATCGCCCTCGCCTTCGCGCACCTCGACGGTGCGGCGCAGCCGGATGAAGCGCTTGGGCGCAGCCTGCTCCTGCAAGCCGGCGGACTGCAGCAAATACACGAAAGTATTGGCGCTGCCATCCATGATGGGGACTTCTTCGGCGGTGAGGTCGACGTGCAGGTTGTCGATCCCGAGGCCGGCGCAAGCCGACATCAAGTGCTCCACCGTGGAAACCCTGACCTTGCCCTGCTGCAGCACCGACGCCATGCGCGTGTCGCCCACCTGATCGGCGCGCGCCGGCAGGTCGACGACCTCGGGCAAGTCGATGCGATGGAAAACGATGCCGGTATCGGGGGCCGCGGGGCGCAGCGTGAGCTCGACCCTGCGACCGGAATGCAGGCCGATGCCGGTGGTGCGTACGACGCTTTTGAGAGTGCGTTGTCGAAACATGAAAACGGGAATCCGCTGAGGCTGGACTTATTGGTATTCTACCCTTACTTAAAGCTTACAGCCAGGGTTTTGGCATCATTGCCGGGTTGCGGGCAGGCATCGCGCCTGCCCGCCGACATCGGTTTCAGGCCGACTCGGCCACCGCGCGGTAGCCTTCGGCGCTGAGCAGGGTGTCGAGATCGCCCGGCGCCATGGGACGCAGTTTGAAGATCCACACCTCGTACGGCGCTTCGTTGAGCTGCTCGGGAGAGGCTTCGAGCTGGGTATTGAAAGCGATGACCTCGCCCGCCACCGGCGCGTGGATATCGGAAGCGGCCTTGACGGACTCGACGACCCCCGCCACCGCACCCGCCTCCAGCTTGGCGCCCACCGGCACATCGCCCACGAACACGAGATCGCCCAAGGCCTCTTGGGCGGGATCGGAAATGCCGACGACGACCACGCCGTCTTCGAGGCGGGCCCACTCATGGGTAGGGGTATAGCGGAGATCGGCAGGCAGGTTCATGATGGCGACAACAAAGCCGGAGCGGCATGAGCGACAGCGGGCGGCGAAGGCCGCCGCCCGCAACCATAAAAACAATGCGAGGCGTACCGATAGGCCGGATTCTGTAGACGGTGGGCCTAAGCCCACGCGCCGGCAGCCATTCGTCTGGGCGGCGCGTTGCCGCGCCGCTCTAGCCATCTACCCGCATGCTCGGACGAGCCGCCCTGAGTGGCCGAAGCCACGCGCATGCCTATTTGATGTTGCTCCGGATGGAGGTTGCCGCGTTTCACCCTGCCAGGCTGCGCGGCTTGCGCCGCGCGCCATACGGAGATGCCGTATCGGAGCGGAAACCGCCCGCCTGACAGACTCGTCTCTGTGGCCCTATTCCTCGGTTTGACGCAGCGGCGAACCGATGCGCTATCCGGACGGCTGTTAGCCGCCATCCTGCCCTGTGGAGTCCGGACCTTCCTCGATGCCGGACGCCTGCCCGGTTTCGCGGCTGCCTGGAACACCTCGCAACCTGTTATTTTACCTGGTTTTTTAGTCGTTCAGTCGCGAATTCAGCGCTATTTGCAAAGAATGTCGCGCATTGCACAACCGCGGGACGGTTCGCGCCACCGGGCCGCGGAGCCTCTGGCGGTATCCCTGAAGCATGGCCTAGAATCGATTCATGACTGCCTTGCTTCCCGCTTTCTCCATGCCAGGTGCCGCCGCGCTGTCGATCGCGCTGCTGGGCCCGACGCCAACGGTGGCCGCGCCGGCCGCCACTACATTCACCACCGAGCGGGGCACGATGCAGATCGAGGTCGTGACCGACCAGCTCGAATCCCCCTGGGCCCTGGCGTTTCTGCCCAATGGCCGCGGCCTTTTGGTTACCGAACGCAACGGACGCCTGCGCCATATTGCCCCCGATGGCACCGTGGGCGCGCCGATCGCCGGGGTACCCGATGTTTATGCCCGCAGCCAGGGCGGCTTGCTCGACATCGCGCTGGCGCCCGATTTTCCCCAGAGCCGGCGCCTCTATCTGGCCTACGCCGAAAGCCGTGCCAACAACCAGGCCGGCACCGCCGTGGGCCACGGCCGCCTCAGCGACGATCTCGCCACGCTGGACGACTTCACGCCCATTTTCCGCCAGGAGCCCGCCGAATCCACCGGCCAGCATTTTGGCGCACGGCTGGTCTTCGACGCCGAAGGCGAGCATCTGTTCATCGCCTTGGGCGAGCATAACCAGCGCGCGGCGGCGCAACACCTGGATTCGCTGCAAGGCAAAGTGGTGCGCATCCACCCCGATGGCGCCATTCCCGCCGACAACCCTTTCAGCGGCCGCGCCGACGCCAGGCCCGAGATCTGGTCGTACGGCCATCGCAACCCGCAGGGCGCCGCGCTGCACCCGGTAACCCTGCAGTTGTGGGTGCACGAACATGGCCCGCGCGGCGGCGACGAAATCAATATTCCCGAGGCCGGCCGCAACTATGGCTGGCCGCTGGCCACGCATGGCCGCAACTACAGTTTCCTGCCCATCCCCGAGGCCAAAGGCAAAAGCATCCCCGGCGCCGAAGATCCCTGGCACGTTTGGCAGGCGTCGCCGGCCATCAGCGGCATGGCGTTTTATACGGGCGCACTGCTGCCCGACTGGCATGGCAATCTGTTCATCGGCGCGCTGCGCACTCGCGAATTGCTGCGCCTCGAGCTCGACGACGCCGGCCGCGTCGTCCACGAAGAGCGCCTGCTGCAGTTTCTCGAACAGCGCATCCGCGATGTTCGCCAAGGCCCCGACGGTGCGCTCTATCTCCTGACGGACAGTCATCCCGGACAACTGCTGCGGCTGGGGCCGGCCCCCTGACCGATGCCTCGGGCGCAGGGTTTCCCGCCACGTGAAAACAGGTCGAAAAAGGGAGGTCACCACCATGCTTTTCAGCGATCACGAATGGATTGCCGCCACACCGCGGCAAACGTGGAACGCCTTGCACGATCCAGCGGCGCTGCAATATTGTCTGCACGATTGCCGCAGCGTCACCCGGCGCCCCGACAACGGAGTCGAGATCGTCTTCGACACCTCGGCCAACGACGCCACGTCTCAATTTGAGGGCACCATTCTCGTCGAGTCCTCCGATGCCCCACGACAACTCCACGTCGTCTTCAACGGGGCGGGCCCGCACGCGGGACTCGCGATCGGGCATGCCAAGATCGACCTCGAAGCCGGCCAGCACGGCGGCACCCGTCTGGGCTATCAGTTGGAGGCCGCGGCCGGCGGGGCTCTGGCCCGTCTCGGCGCCGAGGAACTCGACCGCCGCGCGCGCCACCATCTCCAGGGGTTCTTCCTGCGTCTGAACGAGGTTGCCCAGCGGCAGCCGGGCGCCGACCCCGTCGAGCCGCCACCGCCCGCCAGCGGCGGCAAGGGCGTCGCATCGTGGCTGCTGGCCTTGATCGTGCTGGGCGTGGTCGTGGGCTATTTCGTGCTGCTGCGGCCCTGAGGAACGCTAAGCCGGTTCCCGCTTGAGGTATGCTTGCGGGATGAAGCCAGAGTCCGAAATTTCCCCGACCTCCCCTCCTCCCATACCGCCGGAACACGGGGATCCGGACTCCCTGGCCGACTTTGCCGCCGACACCGCGCCGCTGCCCCGACGCGCACCCACCGCGCTCGAAGCCTCGCCCGAGATCGATGCGGAGGTTCCGCCCACCGTGGCCAACCGCCGCGAACTTCTGCTCGGGCTGCTCGGCATCTCGTCCATCGCCGTGATGGTGGCTTTCGACTCCACCATTGTCAGTACCACCCTGCCCCGGATCGCGGATGCCCTCGACGGCATGATGCTGTATGCCTGGGTCGGCTCGGGCTATCTCCTCACCACCGCCGTCACCGTGCCCATCTTCGGACGCATGGGCGATCTTTTTGGCCGCAAGCGGTTGATGATCTGGTCGGTCCTGCTGATCAGCCTGTGCTCCATCGCCTGCGGGCTGGCGCAAGACATGCTGCAATTGGTGATCGCCCGCACCGTCCAGGGTATTGGCGGCGGGATGATGATCGCTTCCGCCTTCGCCGCGCCCGCCGACCTCCTACCCGACCCCAAGCAACGGGTGCGCTGGATGGCGGTGCTCTCCGCCGCATTCGCCGTGGCCAGCGGCGTGGGGCCGGTGCTGGGCGGCGCGATCACCCAGAGCTTCGGCTGGCGCATGGCGTTCGCCGTGGTGCCCATCGCCGCCATCCCCACTCTCTGGGTTCTGCATCGACACTTTCCCGATCTGCGCCCGGCCAAGGTCGCCTCGGGTCGGCAGATCGACTGGATCGGTGGGCTGCTGCTCATGTTGGCCGTGGGTGGCCCACTGCTGGCGCTCGAATTCGCCTTCAGCAAGAACGCCCAGCCGGTCATCGCCCTCATCCTGCTGGGCCTGAGCGTGGCCGCCGCCGCGGTGCTGCTTCCCTTCGAACGGCGCACCGCCGTCCCGATGCTGCCGCTGCGGGTACTCGCCAGCCGCGAGGCGCAATTGCTCAGCTTCGCCGGCCTGCTGGTCGGTGCGGTGATGTTCAACCTGATCTATTTCGGACCGCTGGTGCTGCAAAACGTCCTGTTGGTGAGTCCCCGCGATGCGGGCCTGCTCATGACGCCGCTGGTCATGTGCATCCCGATCGCCAGCATCGCCAATGGCTATATCTTCCCTCGCCTGACGCAGCCACAGCGGCTGATGACGCTGGGTGCCGTGTTGCTCGCCCTGGGCTGCCTGGGCGTGGGGCTGCTCGACGCCAGCGTCCCGGCCTCCTGGGCGATGGCGGCCTTCGCCCTGGCGGGGCTGGGGCTGGGCTTTCTGTTGCCGAACCTCACCATGTTCATCCAGATGATCTGCGAACGCCGCGACGTGGGCGTGGCTTCGGCCCTGATTCAAACCTCGCGGGCTATCGGCAGCGCCGCCGGTATCGCCGCACTGGGCGTGGTGGTCGCGCGCACCAATGTGCTCGAAGGCGTGCGGATCGGCATGGGCGTCGCCATCCTCGGCTGTGTCCTCATCGCCCTGCTGGTGATGAACGTCCGCATGCGCAATACCCAAGAAACCCGCACCCACCGCTAGACCGGCCTGGTCGCACCCCCCTGAGCGCCAGGCGCCCGCTTACTGGACTACCCTCCGGTCGCTGCGCGACTGCCTCCCCGAGGGAGGATTCGCGCTTGGGGCGGCCCGGCGCGCTGACGATGCCCTCCGGTCGCTGCGCGACTTCCTCCCCGAGGGAGGATTCGCGCTTGGGGCGGCCCGGCGCGCTCATACGCGCTGCAGAATGCCCGCGGCGCCCATGCCGGTACCCACGCACATCGTTACCATGCCGTACTCCAGCTGATGCCGGCGCAGGGCGTGCACCACGGTGGCGGCGCGGATCGCGCCGGTGGCGCCCAGCGGATGGCCCAAGGCAATGGCACCGCCCAGCGGGTTGGTTTTTGCCGGATCCAGGCCCACGTCGCGCATGACCGCCAGCGACTGTGCGGCAAAGGCTTCGTTCAGCTCGATCCAGCCGATGTCGTCCAGTTGCAGGCCCGCCCGCCGCAAAACGGCGGGAATCGCTTCTTTGGGGCCGATACCCATGATCTCGGGCGGCACGCCACGCACGGCAAACGACACGAAGCGGGCGAGCGGCGTGAGGTTCAAGGTTTTGAGCATGCGCTCGGACACCACCACCAGCGCGCCGGCGCCGTCGGACATCTGCGAACTGTTGCCCGCCGTGACGCTGCCCTTGGCGGCGAAGGCCGGCTTGAGCCTGGCCAGCGCCTCGAGGCTGGTGTCGGCCCTGGGGCCTTCGTCACGCTTCAGCACGTGATCGGTCACGGCCACCTCGCCGCTGGCGAGGTCGGGCGTGTGGCGCTGATAGGGAATGGGCCGGATTTCGTCGTCGAATTCGCCGGTGGCCTGCGCCGCCAGCGCCCGCTTGTGCGACTCCAGCGCAAAGGCGTCCTGGTCATCGCGCGACACCTGCCAGCGCTCGGCCACGCGTTCGGCGGTGAGCCCCATGCCATAGGCGATGCCCAGATGCTCGTCATGCTCGAACACGGCGGGATTGACCGAGGGCATGAGCTTGGACATCGGCACCTGGCTCATCGACTCGGTGCCCGCGGCGATCAGAACGTCGGCTTCGCCCACGCGGATGCGATCGGCCGCCATCGCCAGGGTCGTGAGGCCCGAGGCGCAGAAACGGTTGACGGTGACACCACCCACCGATTGCGGCAGCCCGGCCAGCAGCGCCCCGATGCGGGCGACGTTCATGCCTTGCGGCCCCTCGGGGATGGCGCAACCCGCGAGAACGTCTTCGATGGTGGCCGGATCGAGCTCTGGCAACTCCGCCAGCGCCGCGCGAATAACGTGCACCAGCAGATCGTCCGGCCGCACGCCGCGCAGCGAACCGCGCGTGGCGCGGCCGATCGGCGTGCGCACCGCCGCCACGATATAGGCATCCTGGATTTGACGGGACATGATGTTCTCCTGCATGGGCCCGCGCGGCGGCTGATGCCGGCGGGCCAGCTATGTTCGTTGGCGTCGCCGGCCGGTCCAACACCCGCTGGCGACGCGATCTCGGAATCGCGGCTAGTTGCGCACCGGCTTGCCGGTCTGCAGCATGCCCATGACGCGCTCCTGGGTTTTGGGATGGCCCAGCAGGCCGATGAAGGCCCGGCGTTCGAGGCCCAGCAGCCAGGCTTCGTCGACTTCGCTGCCGGGGTCGACGTCGCCGCCGCACATGACTTCCGCCAGGGTGCGCGCCAGGTGGAAATCATGCTCCGACGCAAAGCCGCCGTCGCGCAGATTGACCAGGTGCGCGGTGAGCGTGGCCAAGCCATCGCGGCCCGCGACCGGGATGCGGGACGGCAGTGGCGGGCGATAGCCGGCCACCGCCAGCGAACGCGCCTGATCGATCGCCACCGCCAGCACTTCGCGCTCGTTCAGCAGCACCGGATCCTCGTCGCGCAGATAGCCCATGCGGCGCGCCTCGATGGCCGAGCGCGACACCTGCGCCGTGGCGGCCTGCAGCACGAAGCGCTTGAGGAATTGCAGCAGATCGGTGTCGGGCGCGGCCATGTGCAGCTCGGCGGCCCGGCGGGCGCCGAATGCCAGGCCGCCCGCGCCGGGCACCAGGCCCACACCGACTTCGACCAGACCCAGGTAGGACTCGAGGGCGGCCACGCGGCGCGCCGATGCCAGCGCCAGCTCGCAGCCGCCGCCCAGCGCCATGCCGGAGAGCGCCGCCACCACCGGTACCTGGGCATAACGCACCCGCATCATCATGTCTTGCATGCGGCGCTGCTCGGGCTCGATCGCCTGCGGCCCGCCCTGCAGGAACAGGGGCGCCATCGCCTGCAGATCGGCCCCCGCCGAGAACGGCGCCTCGGGCTGCCAGAGCACCAGGCCGTCGAAGTCGGACTCCGCACGCGCCACGGCGTCCATCACTCCGGCCACCACCGCCGGGCCCAGGGTATGCATCTTGGTTTTGAACGAGGCGAGCAGCACGCGGTCGCGGCCCGGCTGATCGAGATGCCACAGCCGGATCGCATCGTCTTCGTGCACCGTGGTGCCCGCCTGCCTGGGCGACACGGCGGCTTCACCCAACAAGCGCAGCGGGAACACCTGGCGATCATCGACGGCCAGCGATGCGCGCGGCACGAACCGCCCTTCGGCGGCGCTCCACGAGCCCTGCGGCGTATGCACGCCGCCCTGCTCGGCCACCGGGCCCTCGGTGACCCAGCCTGGCAGCGGCGCATCCGATAGCGCCTCGCCCTTGGCGATGTCATCGGCGATCCAGCCGGCCACTTTCAGCCAGCCAGCCTGCTGCCAGAGCTCGAAGGGCCCCAGGGCGTGGCCGAAGCCACCGCGCATGGCGAGGTCGACCTCGCGCGCGCTGGGGGCAATGCTGCCCAGGTGGACCGCGATATAGTGGAACAAATCGCGCAGGATCGCCCAGGTAAAGCGGGCCTGCGGATGCTGCGAATCGCGCAGCGCCTGCAGCCGCTCGCCCGCGTCCTTGAGCTTGAGGATGCGGCCGATGAGATCATCGGCCTTGCCGCCCGCCGGCACGTAGTCGCGGCTGGCGGGATCCAGGCGCAGGATGTCGCGGCCCTGCTTGCGGAAGAAGCCCGCGCCGGTCTTTTGCCCCAGCGCGCCCTGCTCGACCAGGGCCGTCAGCACCGGCGGCGTGGCAAAGTGCGCGGCGAAGGGGTCGTCGGGCAATTGTTCCTGCATGGTGCGGATGACGTGCGCCAGCGTATCCAGCCCAACCACGTCGGCCGTGCGGAAGGTGCCCGATTTGGCACGGCCCAGGCGCACGCCGGTGATGTCGTCGACCACGTCGTAGGTCAGGCCATGGCGCTCGGCCTCGACCATGGTGGCCAGGATGCTTAACACCCCTACGCGGTTGCCGATGAAATTGGGCGTATCCAGTGCCCGCACCACGCTTTTGCCGAGCGTGGACACCAGGAAGGACTCGAGCGCATCGAGGATGCCCGGCTCGGTTTCGGCGGTGCCGATCAGTTCGACCAGCGGCATATGGCGGGGCGGGTTGAAGAAGTGCACGCCGCAGTAGCGGCTGCGCCAGGCGTCGGGCAGGGCCTCGGCGAGCTTGGCGATCGGCAGGCCCGAGGTATTGCTGGCGAGAATGGCGTGCGGCGCCAGCGCCGGCACCACTTGGCGGTAGAGATCGTGCTTCCAGTCGAGGCGTTCGGCGATGGCTTCGATCACGAGGTCGCAATCGGCCAGGAGCGCGAGATCGTCTTCGGTATTGGCCACGGTGATGGCGGCCGCGAGATCGGCGGCGGCCAGTGGCGCCGGGTTGAGGCGCGCCAGCCGGGCCACGGCTTCACGCGCCAGGCGCCGGCGGTCGCCCTCGGGGGCCGGCAGATCGAACAACGTGACGGGCACGCCGGCATTGACGCAATGCGCCGCGATCTGCGCCCCCATCACGCCGGCGCCGATAACGGCGACGCGGCGGATCGAGATCCTGGACATGACAGGCTCCTTGGAAGGATGGTTCAAAACCGGGCGGCATCGAGTGCCATCAGCACATCGCTGCCGCTGCGCGCCGCCTGCATCTGCCAGAGCGACTCGGGCAGCAGACGGGCAAAATAAAACCGCGCCACCGCCAGCTTGGATTGGTAGAACGGATCGTCGGGGTGCTCGAGCGCGATGCGCGCGGTGCGCGCCCACCACCAGGCAAAGAGCAGATGGCCCGCCACACGCAGATAGGCGGTGGCGGCGGCGGCGGCTTCGTCGGGGTTGGCCATGGCCTTGAGCCCGATCTCGAGCGAAAACTGGCCGAATTTGCCGGCGAGGTCGGCGAGCGGGGTGATGAACGGATTCATGTCGTCGCGCGTGCCGTTGGTTTCGATGAAGGCCTGGATCTGCTTGCCCAGGCGTTTGAGCACCGCGCCCTGGTCGCGCAACACCTTGCGGCCCAGCAAGTCCAGCGCCTGGATGGTGTTGGTGCCTTCGTAGATCATGCTGATGCGCGCGTCGCGCACGTACTGCTCCATGCCGTGCTCGCGAATATAGCCATGGCCGCCGAACACCTGCTGGCATTCCACCGTTGCCGCGAAAGCGTTGTCGGTGAGAAAAGCCTTGACCACCGGCGTGACCAGGGCCAGGAAGTCGGCCGCTTCTTCGCGTGTGGCGGCATCGGGATGATGGTTGGCCTGGTCGTAGAGCAGCGCGGCCCAATAGCTCAGGGCGCGGCCGCCCTCGGCGTAGGCGCGGGCGGTGAGCAGCATGCGGCGCACGTCGGGATGCACGAGGATGCTATCGGCCGCTTGATCCGGCTCCGCCGGCCCGCGCAGGGAGCGGCCCTGGCGGCGTTCGCGCGCATACGCCACCGCGTTCTGGTACGCCACCTCATTGAAGCCCAGGCCCTGGATGCCCACGCTCAGGCGCGCGCCGTTCATCATCACGAACATCGCCGGCAGCCCCTGGTTCGGCTCGCCCACCAGGAAACCGGTGGCGCCGTCGAGCTGCATCTCGCAAGTGGCGTTGGCGTGGATGCCCATTTTTTCTTCGAGGCGGGCGCAGGCGATGCCGTTGCGCGACCCCGGATTGCCATCGGCGTCGGGCAGGAACTTGGGCACGATGAACAGGGAGATGCCGCGCGAGCCCTCGGGCGCATCGGGCAGGCGGGCCAGCACCAGGTGCACGATGTTCTCGGTGAGGTCGTGCTCGCCCGCCGAGATGAAGATCTTGGTGCCGTGCAGGCGGTAGCTGCCATCGTCGGCGGGCTCGGCCTTGGTGCGGATCAGGCCGAGGTCGGTGCCGCACTGCGGCTCGGTGAGGCACATGGTGCCGGCCCAGCGGCCGCTGGCCAGCGCCGGCAGGTAGGCCGCCTTTTGCTCGTCGGAAGCATTGGCGCGCAGGCACTCGTAGGCGCCATAGGTCAGGCCGGCGTACATTGCCCAGGCGCCGTTGGCGCTGCATTGCATTTCGCTGCAGGCGGTATACAGCAGATGGGGCAGGCCCTGCCCACCATGCTCGGCATCCGCGGCCAGGCCGGGCCAGCCCGCCGCGGTGAATTGTTGCCAGGCATCGCGAAAGCCCGCCGGCGTGGTGACGGCGTGAGTCCCGGGATCGAGGCGACAACCCTCGGCATCGCCCGAAGCATTGAGCGGAAACAGGACTTCGGTGGCGAAGCGGCCGTTTTCTTCGAGGACTTGATCGATGAGGCCGGCCTCCACCGCCTCGAAAGCCGGCATCGCGGCATAGTGTTCGGCGGCCTGCAACAGCTCGTGGATGACGAACTGCTGGTCGCGCAAGGGAGCCTGGTAGGTCGGCATGAAGAGTCTCCGTCGAAGTCGTGTACGTGGGCCTGCAGCCGTGGGCGCGGGAAGACTATTCCGGCATTGACGGCTGGCCCGGGGTTGTGGCTGGCGTGTCGCCGGCCGCGCGCTGGATTGCCGGCGGAGACGCCGCCGGGGGCGGCGCGGCAGCGGGCGTGGGCACCGGCTGCGGCCCGGCGGCGGGCTGGGCGGCCGGCGTGACACGCACGGGTTGCGCGGTGCCGCTCGAGAGCGACAGTGCCGATTCGGCATCGCCCCACACGGGGTTGGGCATGGCCGAGAACACTTGTTTCAGGCGCTCGCCCCAGGTGGAACTGAGCATGCGGAAGTACGGATTTTGGTCGCGAATGAGAGAGAAATGGGTGACGCGCAGGGAGTCGGCCTCGTAGACCAGGAGGTCGAGCGGCAGGCCCACCGAAATATTGGAACGCAGCGTGGAATCCATCGAGGTCAGCGCGCACTTGGCGGCGCCGTCGAGCGGCGTGCGGCGATCGATCACGCGATCGAGAATGGGCTTGCCATACTTGGATTCGCCGATCTGGAAATAGCTGGCGGCCTCGCTGGCTTCGATGAAATTGCCGGCCGGGTAGATCTGGAACAACCGGCAGCGCTCGCCGCCGATCTGGCCGCCCAGGATGAGGCTGATATTGAAATCGACGTCGTGTGCGCGCAGCGCGGCGATCTCGCGCGCATGGACACGCCGCACCGCCTCGCCCACGATGCGCGCCGCCTCGAACATATTGCGGGCCGCCCAGAGCCCCTCGGTTTCGGTGACGCCCTCACTGAGATCGCTGACCACGGACTGGCTGATCGACAAGTTGCCGGACGTCATCAGCACCAGCACCCGTTCGCCTTCGCGCTCGAAAACCGTGAGCTTGCGGAACGTGCTGATGTGATCCACCCCCGCGTTGGTGCGGGAGTCGGCCAGGAAGACGAGCCCGGCATCGGTGTGGATGGCTACGCAGTAGGTCATGGGACGATTGTAGTCAGGATAACCGGCGAATCGTCACCTCGACATGCAATGTTTCAGCGCCACCGCCGCGCCGCACGCCGCGTACCGGTGCGGCCGAGCCATAATCGAGCGCCACGGCCAGGCGACAATGCTCGTCGGAGGTGAATTGCTGGTGGGTCACATCGACGCTATGCCAGCCGCTTGCCGCAAAATGAACGTCGATCCAGGCATGGCTGGCAATCTGCCCCGTCATCGTCATCAAGTAGCCGCTCACGTAGCGGGCGGGTACGCCCAGCGTCCGCGCACAGGCCAGGAACACATGGGCATGATCCTGGCAAACGCCGTGCCCGAGCTCGAGCACCCGCTCGGCACGGGTGCTCACGTCGGTCACGCCGGGCTCGTAGCGCACGCGGGCGCAAACCGCCCGCGCCAGCTCAAGCGCATCGGCCGGCCCGCGCAGGCCGCGCGGCAGGGCTTCGGCGCAAAACGCGCGCACCGCCGGCGTGTCGCGGGTCAGTTCGGTGGGAGCGGCATAAACCAGCGGCGGCAGGATGCCGTCGTCCGCCACCACGCCGTCGGCCAGCGGCTGGATCTCGACCTCGCCCTCGACCACGATATCGACGGTGCTCTCGGGCCTCGGGAGGATGAGCAAGTGGCACTGGTTGCCATGGGCATCGCCACTGGCGTGGAGCTCGCCCGGCGCTTCGATGCGCCAGGATCGCACCGCCTGATGCCTCTCGGTCCGGGGCGTGAGGCGCAAGGCCTGCACCACCCGGTGCGGGGGGTCGGCATAGGTATACCGGGTCAGGTGCCGGACGTGATATCGCATAGTGTGTCTCGCGCAGGTTAAACCACGGGCACCAGGAACTTCCGGCTGATGCGATCGCCCAGTTCGTTGATTCCCATGAGGAAGTTGGTCAGGAAATCGTGCAGGCCGGTATCCAGCACGTTCCCTTCGCGGGCGTCCTCGACCTCGGTGCGCAAGCGGGAGGCGCGGTGCGTGATCTCGGCCGCGGCGCCTTCCGTCGCCTTGAGCAGGCATTGATTGACGGCGTCGACCGCGCTGAGCAGCGAGCGCGGCATATCGCGGTTGAGGACCAGCAACTCCACCACGCGCGAAGGGGTCACGACATCGCGGTAGACCTTGCGATAGGTTTCAAAGCCGGACACCGAGTGCAACAGCGAAGACCAATGATAGAAATCCTGCATGAGCGCGGGGGCGGCCGGGTCGCCGGCATGCCGTGGTCGTCCATAAAAGCCGACGTCGAGGAGGCGGGCCGTGTTATCGGCCCGCTCCAGATAAGCGCCAAGCCCGAGGAAGGCATAGCCTTTGTCGCGCAGCATGGTGCCGTCGATCACGCCGCGCATCAAATGCGAGCGCCATTTGACCCAATCGAAAAAAGCGTTGGGGTTGGTATGCAGGACATCGTCATCGATTTGCCGGTGCAGCTCCAGCCAGGTGTCGTTGAACGCCTCCCACACCTCGGTGGTCAAGCTGCCCCGGATCGCGCGGGCATTCTCGCGCGCGGCGTGCAAACAGGCATAGATCGACGAGGGATTGGCGGGATCGCGCGCCATGAATTCCAGCACGTTGCGTGGCGTCAGTTCCTCGTAAACCGTGAAGAACCGCACCGTCAACTCGAAGATCTCGAGCACCGAGCGCCGATTGTGGTCGAGGGCCGCGGCGGTCTGCGGCATCAGCAGAAGCTGGCGGTTGACATCGAGCAGACGGGCCGTGTTCTCGGCGCGCTCGATATAGCGTGCCATCCAGTAGAGCGAATCCGCGGTACGACTCAACATTCCCTTACCTCGAAAGCGGAACAGCCAACGGCGCGCGCCGCGCGCCGGCCTCAGGACTTGAGCACCCAGGTGTCTTTGGTGCCGCCGCCCTGGCTGCTATTGACGATCAACGACCCTTCGCGCAAGGCCACCCGGCACAGGCCGCCGGGAACCATGGCGACCTCCTTGCCGACTAGCACATAAGGCCGCAGGTCGACGTGGCGCGGCACAATCGCCGAATCGGCATACGTTGGCACCGTGGACAACGCCAGGGTTGGCTGCGCAATGTAGTTGCCGGGCCGGGCCAACAGCCGCTGCCGGAAGAGCTCGAGTTCGGCCTGGCTGGCCTGCGGCCCGATCAGCATGCCATAGCCTCCCGAGCTATGGACCTCTTTGACGACCAGCTCGGGCAAGTGGGCCAGTACGTATGAGAGCTCATCGGGACGACTGCAGCGCCAGACGTGCACGTTGGGCAGCAGCGGTTCTTCGCCCAGATAAAACCGGATCATGTCCGGCACGTACATATACGTGGCCTTATCGTCGGCGATGCCGGTACCCACGGCGTTGGCAATCGCGACCCGCCCGGCGCGATACACCGAGAGCAAGCCCGGCACGCCCAGCACCGAATCCGCCCGGAAGCTCAGGGGGTCGAGGAAGTCGTCGTCGATCCGCCGATACAGCACATCGACCTGCCGCGGGCCGCTCGTGGTGTGCATATAGACGGTGTTGTTCTGGATGAACAAATCCTGCCCTTCGACCAGTTCCACCCCCATTTGCTGCGCCAGGAAGGCGTGTTCGAAATAGGCCGAGTTGTACATGCCTGGCGTCAGCACCGCCACCACCGGATCGCTCACGCCCTCGGGCGCCACCGCGTGCAGGCTTTGCAGCAATAAGTCGGGGAAATGCTCAACTGGCGCCACCGGGAGGGCGGCGAACGCCTCGGGCAGCAGCCGCATCATCATTTTCCGATTCTCCAGCAGGTACGACACGCCCGACGGCACCCGCAGATTGTCTTCCAGGACGTGGAATTGCCCAGCGCCCGTCCGCACGAGGTCGATCCCCGCGACATGGCAGTACACATCGCCGGGGACGTTGACGCCCTGCATCTCGGGGCGATACTGCGGATTGAGAAAAACATGCTCGGCCGGCACGATCCCGGCCTTGATGATCTCGTGGTCGTGATAAACGTCGAAGAGAAAGCGGTTCAGGGCCGTGACCCGCTGACGCAGGCCGGCCTGCAGGCGTTGCCATTCGGCGGCCTCGAGGATGCGGGGGATCAGATCGAAGGGGATGACGCGCTCGGTGCCCGCTTCGTCGCCGTACACCGCAAAGGTGATGCCCACTCGCCGGAATGCGCTGTCGGCCTCCAGCCGCTTGGCCCGCAGCAGTTCGGGGTCCTGGGCATCCAGCCAATTCGCGTAATCCCGATAGGGGCGACGCACCTGGCCCGTCTCGTCGACCATTTCATCGTAAGCGGCTTTCGGCAGATACGGAACGGGGAACGCGGGATCCATGCACAAGCTCCTGAAGCGGTAACCCCTGAGATGAAACTGCCCCCACGCTCACTGCATTCGCTGCCCCCCGAGGGGGCTTCAGCCTCCTTCGGGCGGCCGCGCGGAGGCTGAGATGAAACTGCCCCCACGCTCACTGCATTCGCTGCCCCCCGAGGGGGCTTCAGCCTCCTTCGGGCGGCCGCGCGGAGGCTGACATGCCGACTCAAAGGGCATGCCCGGGACCGCCCTACCATATCATGCCCCCGGGCGGAGGCAAGCCGGCGGCCCGGGGCCACCTCCTCGCGGCGGATATCGCGGGCAATTCCCGGGCGTTTTCCGGCCCCAGGCCGCTCCCGGCCAAAGCCAGGCGGTCCCCATCAACGGCAAGCCCCCGGAATCCGTGGGAATCCCGGGGGCTTGGATAGGGTTGTCGCCAATCGCCTGGCGACGACGCCTCAGGCGCGGTGGGCGGCCGCCAGCGCGGGGCTGGCGTGGAGCTGCTGAACCGAATACACGCGCAGGCCGTCGCCGCGACGCAGGTACTGCATGCCTTCCACCGCGGCGCGCGCGCCGGCGATGGTGGTGTAGTACGTGACGCGGGCGGCCAGCGCCGAGGTGCGGATGGCGCGCGAATCGTTGATCGCGTTGCGGCGCTCTTCCACCGTATTGATCACCAGCGCGATCTCGCCGTTCTTGAGCATGTCGACGATGTTGGGGCGGCCTTCGGTAACCTTGTTCACCACCTGCACCGGGATGCCGGCCTGCTCGATGGCCGCCGCGGTGCCGCGGGTTGCCACCAGGCGGAAGCCCAGCTCATGCAGGCCGCGCGCCACCGAAACGGCGCGGGCCTTGTCCTGGTTCTTGACGCTGATGAAGGCGATGCCGCTCTCGGGCAGGCGCACGCTGGCGGCCAGCTGCGACTTGACGAAGGCTTCGCCGAAGCTCTCGCCCACGCCCATCACCTCGCCGGTGGATTTCATTTCCGGCCCCAGGATGGTATCCACGCCCGGGAACTTGACGAAGGGGAACACGGCTTCCTTCACGGAGAAGTAATCGGGCACGACTTCTTCGCCCACGCCCTGCTCATCCAGGCTGATGCCGGCCATGGCCCGCGCCGCGACCTTGGCCAACGACACGCCGGTGGCCTTGGAGACGTAGGGCACGGTGCGCGAGGCTCGGGGATTCACCTCCAGCACATAGACGGTGTTGTCCTGGATGGCGAACTGCACGTTCATCAGGCCCACCACCTTGAGCGCGCGGGCCATCAAGCCGGTCTGGCGCTTGAGTTCGGCGATGGTCTCGGGCGACAGCGAATACGGCGGCAGGCAGCAGGCCGAATCGCCCGAGTGCACGCCGGCCTGCTCGATGTGCTCCATCACGCCGCCGATGAAGATGCGCTGGCCGTCGGACAGGCAATCGACGTCGACCTCGACCGCGTCGGACAGGAAGCGGTCGAGCAGCACCGGGGAGTCGTTGCTCACCTTCACGGCCTCGCGCATGTAGCGCTCGAGATCGGCCTGGTCGTGCACGATCTCCATGGCGCGGCCGCCCAGCACGTAGCTGGGCCGCACGACCAGCGGATAACCGATCTCGCCGGCGTGCGCCAGGGCCTCGGCCTCGGTGCGCGCGGTGCGGTTGGGCGGCTGACGCAGGTCGAGCTTCTGCAGCAGTTTCTGGAAGCGCTCGCGGTCTTCGGCGATGTCGATGGATTCGGGGCTGGTGCCGATAATGGGCACGCCGTTGGCTTCCAGCGCCTTGGCCAGCTTGAGCGGCGTCTGGCCACCGTACTGGACGATGATGCCCACCGGCTTTTCGAGGTGCACGATCTCCAGTACGTCTTCCAGCGTAAGCGGCTCGAAGTACAGGCGGTCGGCGGTGTCGTAGTCGGTGGAAACGGTTTCGGGGTTGCAGTTGACCATGATGGTCTCGAAATCGTTGTCCTTCAGGGCCTGGGCCGCATGCACGCAGCAGTAGTCGAACTCGATGCCCTGGCCGATGCGGTTGGGACCGCCGCCCAGCACGATGATCTTCTTGCGATCGGTGGGCTTGGCCTCGCACTCCTCCTCGTAGGTGGAGTACATGTAGGCGGTATCGGTGGCGAACTCGGCGGCGCAGGTATCCACCCGCTTGTACACCGGGCGGACGTCCAGCTGATGGCGCAATTTGCGCACTTCGTTTTCGGTGGAGTCGAGCAGCCAGGCCAGCCGGCGATCGGAGAATCCGCGCCGCTTGAGCTGCAGCAGGGTGTCGCGATCCAGGCCCGCCAGGGTGTGCTTCTCGAGGGCGAGTTCGATGTCGACGATTTCTTTGATCTGCGCCAGGAACCAGCGGTCGATATGGGTCAGCGCGTGCACCTCTTCCAGCGACCAGCCCTGGGCGAAGGCGTCGCCCAGATACCAGATGCGTTCGGGGCCAGGTTCGCCCAATTCCACTTCAAGCTTTTCGCGGTCGGTGGTTTTCTGGTTGAGGCCGTCGACGCCGACCTCCAGGCCGCGCAGCGCCTTCTGGAACGATTCCTGGAAGGTGCGGCCGATGGCCATCACCTCGCCCACCGACTTCATCTGGGTCGTGAGGCGGGAGTCGGCCTGCGGGAATTTTTCGAAGGCGAAACGCGGCACCTTGGTGACCACGTAATCGATGGTGGGCTCGAACGAGGCCGGCGTGGCGCCGCCCGTGATGTCGTTGCGCAGCTCGTCGAGCGTGTAGCCGATGGCCAGCTTGGCCGCCACCTTGGCGATCGGGAAACCGGTGGCCTTGGACGCCAGCGCCGACGAGCGCGACACGCGCGGGTTCATCTCGATCACGATCATGCGGCCGTTGGCCGGATTGATCGCAAACTGCACGTTGGAGCCGCCGGTATCCACGCCGATCTCGCGCAGCACCGCGATCGACGCGTTGCGCATCAGTTGATATTCTTTATCGGTCAGCGTTTGCGCCGGCGCCACGGTGATCGAATCACCGGTATGGATGCCCATGGGATCGAGGTTTTCGATCGAGCAGACGATGATGCAGTTGTCGGCGCGGTCGCGCACGACCTCCATCTCGAACTCTTTCCAGCCCAGCAGCGATTCTTCGATCAGTAGCTCGTTGGTGGGCGAGGCCTCCAGGCCGCGCCGGCAAATGGTTTCGAACTCTTCGGCGTTGTAGGCGATGCCGCCGCCCGTGCCGCCCAGGGTGAAACTGGGACGGATGACCACCGGGAAGCCCGACAGGCCGGTAGCCGCGGCGATGCGGCGCTGCACCTCCCAGGCCTCGTCCATGGTGTGGGCGATGCCCGACTTCGCCGACTCCAGGCCGATCGACTCCATGGCCTGCTTGAACTTCTGGCGGTCTTCGGCCTTTTCGATCGCATGCGCGTTGGCGCCGATCAGCTCGACGCCGTATTTTTCGAGCACGCCGTGGTTGGCGAGATCGAGCGCGCAGTTGAGCGCGGTCTGGCCGCCCATGGTGGGCAGCAGCGCGTCGGGCCGCTCGGTGGCGATGATGCGCTCGACCACCTGCCAGGTGATGGGCTCGATGTAGGTGACGTCGGCGGTATCCGGATCGGTCATGATGGTGGCCGGATTGCTATTGACCAACACCACGCGGTACCCCTCCTCTTTGAGGGCCTTGCAAGCCTGGGCGCCGGAGTAGTCGAACTCGCAGGCCTGGCCGATGACGATGGGGCCGGCGCCGATGATGAGGATGGTTTTGATGTCAGTACGCTTGGGCATGAACGGACTCTTGGTGGCGGTGCGGGGCGGGGGGCGGTCGGAGCCGCCCCGGGCAGGCGGAATGTCGGGCGGGGCTGCCCGCGGGGCCGGCAATGCCGGCCGGAGGAATCAACGGGCCATCGAGGCCACGAAACGGTCGAACAGGCCGAGGATATCGTGCGACCCCGGGCTGGCCTCCGGATGGCCCTGGAAACCGAAGGCCGGGCGGTCGGCCAGCTCGAACCCTTGCAGCGAGCCGTCGAACAGCGAGCGGTGCGTGACTCGGGCATTGGCCGGCAGCGTGGCGGCCTGGACCTCGAAGCCGTGGTTCTGGCTGGTGATGAACACGCGGCCCGACGCCAGCTCCTGGACCGGATGGTTGGCGCCGTGGTGGCCGAACTTCATCTTGGCGGTGCGGGCGCCAACGGCCAGGCCGAGAATCTGGTAGCCCAGGCAGATGCCGAACAGCGGCAACCGACGCTCGAGGAAGGTCCGAGTGGCGGCGATGGCGTAGTCGCAAGGCTCGGGGTCGCCGGGCCCGTTGGACAGGAAGACGCCGTCGGGCGCGAGGTCGAGCACGGCCTGCGCCGGCGTTTGCGCCGGCACCACCGTGACGCGGCAGCCGCTTTCGACCAGCAGGCGCAGCAGGTTGGTCTTGACGCCGAAGTCGTAGGCCACCACGTGATAGCGGCCGTCATCTTTAACCGGATAGCCTTCGCCCAGATGCCACACGCCCTGGTTCCAGGGCTTGATGGTATCGGTGGACACCACCCGGGCCAGATCCATGCCGGCCATGCTGCCGAATGCCCGGGCCCGCTCGATGGCGGCCTCGACATCGGTATCGGTGGTGATGCAGGCGCCTTGGGTGCCGTGCTCGCGCACCAGGCGGGTGAGCTTGCGCGTATCGATGCCGGCGATCGCCACCACGCCTTCGTCGCGCAGATAGTCGGCCAGCGTTTGCGTGGCGCGGAAGTTGGACATCAGGGGCGGCACATCGCGCACGATCAGGCCGGCGGCATACACTTGCGAAGACTCGACATCTTCGGGGTTGACGCCGGTGTTGCCGATGTGCGGATAGGTAAGCGTGACCAGTTGCCGGCTATAGCTGGGATCGGTAAGAATCTCCTGATAGCCCGACATCGAGGTATTGAAAACGACTTCGCCGACCGTCGAGCCGTGGGCCCCGAGCGACGTTCCCCGAAAAACCGTACCGTCCGCCAGTGCCAGGATTGCCGGAGTGGAAAGTTGGACTCCTTCGGGAAAGATGGATGGCAGCAAGATCGGTACCCCTGGTGGTTGCAGACATTGGACGCAGAAAAACGGCGACACGGCAGGCGTGCCGCGCGCCAACCGGGCCGCCTGGACGGGTAGCCCCCGTATCCGGGCCGGGTTCTGCAAAAATAATTAACCCTTTATTATAAGGTCAAATCCAGGACTCAGAATGCCCCCGGCAGGCAGGCCGAAACCAGCCGGCCGCGCGGCGGCTCAAGGACTCCAAACCGGGGTCCGTACAAATCGATTTGCGCTGTCCACCGCCGCCCGCTCAGTTCCGCTGCAAACGACGCAAAACATGCAGGGCGGCCAGGATCAGGCCGCCGGTGGCCAGGATCGTCAACAGGCTCACCGCCATGCCCTGCCCCACACTGCCCTGTTCGAACTGCCGCCAGACGAACACCGACACGGTCTGCATGCCGGCCGGCGCCAACAACAGCGACGCCACCAGCTCGCGCGACGCCACCGCGAACACCAGCACCATCGCCGCCAGCACGCTCGGCCACACCAGCGGCAGCACGATGCGCCAAAGCGCGCGGTAGATTCCAGCGCCGTGCACGCGCGCCGCCGCTTCGAGATTGCCGGCCACCTGTCGCAGGGCGGCCTGGGCATAGCGCACCGGATACGGCAGCAACAGGCAGACGTAAGCCAGCAGCAAAATTGCCACCGTGTTGTAAGGCGTGAAAGGCAGGAAAGGCTGGTTCCACAACAGGATCAGGCCCACCGCCACCACTACCCCGGGCAAGGTATTGGGCAACGCCGACAAGGCATCCAGCCAGCGGCCGCCGCGTTGCGCCGGACGGCTGGCCACATAGGCCACGGCCGCGCCCAGCAGGCCGGTCAAGAGCGCCGCCGCCAGCCCCAGACCGATACTCAGGCCAAAGGCGCGCAGCGCGGCGCTGCCTTCGGTAAAGATGGCATGAAAATGATCCAGCCCCAGATTGCCCGCGGTCAGGCCGCCAGACAAGGTGCGGCTGAATGCCGTGGCGCCAATGGCGAACAGCGGCGCCACCGTGGCGAGCATGACCACGGCCGTGAACGCCAGCAGCACGGGCCAGCGCCAGACGCCCAGTTCCCGCTCGGCCATGGCCGCCGGCTTGCCGCCGATGGTCTCGAAATCCCGGCCGCGCAACAGCCGGCGCTGCAGACTGAACACTGTCAGGGCCAGCGCCACCAGGATCAGCGACATCACCGCCGCGCCGGGCAGATCGATGGGCCATTCCGACAAACGCGACTCGATGCCCGTGACCAGAACGAAAAAGCCGGCATTGGCGGCCAGCACCGCCGGGGTGCCGTATTCCTCGATCGACATGGCGAAAGCCAGCAACAGGCTGGCGGCCATCGCCGGCGCGGCCAGGGGCAGCGTGACCCGCCACAGCGCCCGCCACGGCGGCGCGCCGCACACCCGCGCGACATCGGCCAGCCGCCCCCCCGCCGAGGCTACGCCGCGCGACACGGCGAAGTACACCACGGGAAACACATTGAGCGTCATGACGAACACCACGCCCGGGAAGGAAAACAGGAAGTTGCCGGCGTGCCAGCCCGTCAGTTGCTGCCAATAGCCGGCGGGCTGCAGGAAAAGAATCCATCCCATCGCCGCGATATAGGGCGGGATGAGAAAGGGGACCAGCATCAGCAGATCCCATAGCGGCGCCACGGGAATGCGGAACCAGCCGCGCAGCACGCCCAGCGGAATACCGATTACCGCCGACAACAACACCACGCCGGCGGCCAGCTTGAGCGTATTGAGGATCAGCTGCGGCAGGCGCGGGTCCTGGAACACCGGCGCCAGCGCGGTGAATGGCGCACCCAGGCGGCCGGCCGCGATCTCGGGAAACACGGCCTGCAGGCCGATCATCGCCAGCGGCAGGCCCACCACGATCAGCAGCGCCGCGATGGTGAAGTGCTTCAGCCCGGCGGCCGACGTCGCGCCGCCACGCGGCGGGAAGACCCCGGCCTTCGCCGACCTTCGGTTTCGGCCGGTCTCGCCCCGAGCGCCATGGCCCGCGCCTTGGCGCGTGGCCGAGCGTCGCAATCGCCGCGTCGCCATCGCCGGCGGCTCAGCGGCCGAAGGCCTGGTCGAACTCGCGCAGCAGCGTGGCGCGGTCGGTCGCCGGCGGCGTGCCGCCATCCACCGCGCGCGACGGCTGCAGCAGCGGGATATCCGCCAGGCCCACACGCTGCGCGGGCACGCCGGTGGTGGCCGGAATCAGGTACACCTTGGCCACTTCGGTCTGGCCGGCGCTCGACAGCACGTAGTCGATGAAGGCCTTGGCCTGCTCCGGTTGGCTGGTGGACTTGAGGATCATCATCGGACGCGGCGCGATCACCGTGCCGCTGGATGGGAAAATCACCTCGATCGCCTCGCCCTTGGCCTTCTGCCCATAGGCCACGTAGTCCACGGCGCCGAACACCGCCGCCTTGGCGCCCTGCAGCACGGGGTTGAGGGCGGCGGCGTTGGCACCGGCCACGGCGGCGCCGTTGCCGCGCAGTTCCGACATCAATTGCCAAGCCTTGTCGCCCTGCGCCGACACCAGGCCCGCCAACAACTCCAGGGCGGTGCCCGATTGCGCGGGATCGGGCAGATTGACCTTGTCGCGGAAGGCATCGGCGGTCAGGTCATTCCAATCGCCGGGCCGCGGGGTTCCGCTCTTGGTGTTCCACACCAGGGCCAGCGCGGAAAGGCCCTGGGCCACGTAGTTGGAAGTCTTGTAGACGTCCGGCACCGAGGCGGCCTTGGGGCTGGCATAGGGCATCAGCCAGCCGCGCTGGTCGAGGTCGACCGCGCTATCCCAGGAAGCGGAAATCACCACGTCGGCCTGCGGATTGGCGGCCTCGGCCTCCAGGCGCGCGAAGATCTTGCCGGTGGTGCCCTGGAACACGCTGACGGGTTCGCCCGACAGCTTCGTAAAACCGGCGGCCAGGGCCTCGATCAGCGGCGCGGGTCCGGCGGAGTACACCGTCAGCGCGGCGGCGGGCGCGGCCGCGGCGAGGCCGAGGGCCATGAGCCCGGCACCCGCCAGACCACGAACGGAAGAAAATACTTGCATGCTTGTCTCGCTCGAAAAAATCCGGGAAGGGAGGAAGGACACCGCCGGTTCAGGCCACGGCGACGCGCGGCGCTGCCGCAGGCGGCGGCACAAGGGAAAACTCGGAGGGAGGATCGACATCTCCAGGCGGCTTCGGCACCGTGATGCCCGCCACCCGCCCTTCGCGCAACTGGATCACGCGGTCGGCCAAGACGTCGGCTTCGTGACGGTCGTGGGTCACGTACAGCGCGGTCGCGCCCGACTCGCGCAAGCGCTGGCGAATCTCGCCGCACAGTTCCTCGCGCAGGTCGCGGTCGAGATTGGACAGCGGCTCGTCGAACAACAACAGGGCAGGACGCGCCACCAGGGCCCTGGCCAGGGCTACGCGCTGCTGCTGGCCGCCCGACAACTGCGCGGGCCGTTGCCCCGCCAACGCCGCCAGTCCCACTTGCGCCAGGGCGGCCCGGGCACGCTCGATCGTCTCGCGGCGCGGCACCCGCCGCATCTGCAGCGGAAACCTGACGTTGCCCAGCACGGTGAGGTGCGGCCACAGTGCGTAATCCTGAAACACCATGCCCAAGCCGCGTCGTTCGGGCGGCAGGGCCCAGCCGGGCCGCGCGATCTCCCGGCCGTCCAGCAACAGGCGTCCCCCCGTGGGCGTGGCCAGTCCCGCCACCAAACGCAGCAAGGTGGTTTTGCCGCAACCCGAAGGGCCAAGCAGCGCCACCACCTCGCCGGGCTCGACGGCCAGATCCATGCCTTGCAGCACGTGCCGGTCGCCGTAACGGAGGGCCAGGCCCTCCGCGACCAGTCGTGCGCCGATCTGGCGCCCGGGCATCAGAAGCGGTGACGCATGCCGACGCCGATCTGGTGGCTGCGCGAATCCCGCGCGAAGGTGTACAGATTGCCTTCGGTCACGGTCGCCAGGGCATACAGATCGGTACGCTTGGACAAGGGGTAGCTGTAGCCGATGCTGTAGACCTGCACGTCGTCGCTGTTGGCGAAGGTCGACGAGTCGGTGGGCTTCACGAACTGGAAAGCGGCCAGCAGCTTGCCGGGGCCGACCGGCACGGTCGCGCCCAGCAGATAGGCGTTGACCTTGCCATTGAAGTAGGCGGACGAGCCGAGGTTGTTGTTGGGGTTGCTGGCGGCGCCTTCGGCGCTCTTGATCCAGCCGCCGCGCTGTTGCGACCAGCCGGCATGAACCTTCACCACCTTGAAGTCGTAGCTACCACCGAGCTGGATGGCCTTGGGCTTGCGGCCGTTGGCGTTGGGGTCGGTGGAAGCGGGATCGAGCTGGTCGTAGGTCAGCGCGACGTAGATCGGGCCATTGGCGTAGCGGCCGGCCACGCTGAACGCCTTGGTGCTCAGGTCGCTGGCGTCGGAGTTGCCGCGGGTATTGAAAGAATAGCCGGCGGCCAGCTGGAAGCCGCTGAACTTGGGCGAGAAGTAGGTCACGCTGTTATCGAAACGCGGCGTGTCCGAGGCGCGGAAGCCGCTCTTGCCGATGGCGGCGTTGGACCAGCCGGTGCCGAAGGGGCTGACGCTGCCGAAGAACGACACGGCCACGGTTTGCTGACGACCCAGGCGAACCTCACCGAAGTTGCCGCTCAGGCCGCCCCAGGCGGCGCGGCCGAACAGGCGGCCGTTGTTGCCTTGCGTACCGTTGTTGGCATTGAAACCGCTTTCAAGTACAAAGTTGGCCTTCAGACCATTACCCAGGTCTTCCGAACCCCGCAGGCCCCAACGCGAGCCCGACTGGCCGCCGCTCTGCATGCCGGTCACGGTTTTGGAGCTCACGCCATTGACTTTCGACTTCGACGTGAAGATCCCGACGTCGACGATACCGTACAGGGTGACACTGCTGGCGTGGGAGGGAACGGATACCAGGGCGGCAGCCGACATGGCTGCGACAAGCGCTACTCGTTGCATTTTTGACCTTCCTATGGAATCAGGGCTCCCGGATCGTTTCGACCCTGGGACACCCGCACATCGGTGCGGATGAGGGCATTAGAGAAAACCCTGATGACAGCGCCGTGACTCCGGGGTGACAGCCAGATGACAAGCCCGTCCGCCCCCTGGAGAAATCCACACGGCTTGGCGTATCATGCAAGCAACGAGTTGTTGCTTTTTCATCACAGTTGCCGCCATGCGGCGCCCGCTCACCTCCCGACCCGCCATGACCACCCAGTTGCAAGCCCTGCGCCAGTACACGACCGTGGTTGCCGATACCGGCGACCTCGACGCCATCCGCCAGTACCAGCCCACCGACGCCACCACCAATCCCACGCTGATCCTCAAGGCCGCCCAGAGCGAGCTGGGCCGCCCGCTGGTCGAGCGCGTGCTGCGCGACGCCCCGGATGCGCCCGTGCGCGAGCAGATCCAGCAACTGCTGGTGGCGTTCGGCTGCGCCATCCTCGATATCATCCCCGGGCGGGTCTCCACCGAGGTCGATGCCCGCCATTCCTTCGACACCCGGGCGACTCTCGAGCTCGCGCGCGACCTGATCGCCCGCTACGAGCGCAACGGCATCGCGCGCGAACGCGTGCTGATCAAGATCGCCGCCACCTGGGAAGGAATCGCCGCCGCGCGCGTACTGCAAAGCGAAGGCGTGCGCTGCAACCTCACCTTATTGTTTTCGCCAGCGCAGGCCATGGCCTGCGCCGACGCCAAGGTGCAACTGATCTCGCCCTTCGTGGGCCGCATCTACGATTGGCACAAAAAGCAACAGGGCGGCGCCTGGGAGGAGGCCGCCAACGCCGGAGCCAACGACCCCGGCGTGCGTTCGGTGCAGGGCATCTACGAAGCCTATCGCCGCCACGGCATCGCCACCGAGATCATGGGCGCCAGCTTTCGTAATGTCGGCCAGGTTCTGGCGCTGGCCGGCTGCGATTTGTTGACCATCAGTCCGGCCCTGTTGGCCGAGCTGGAGGCCGCCCCGGGCCCGGTGGCGCGCGCCCTGCCGGCGTCGGGCGAGGCCGTCTCGCCCGCCCCGGCGCCCGCCAGCGAAGCGGAATTCCGCTTCGCCCTCAATGAAGACGCCATGGCGCAGGACAAACTCGCCGAAGGCATTCGCCTGTTCGCCGCAGATGCGCGCAAGCTCGAGGCGTTGCTGCAGGCGCGCTGACCGCAGCGGCTCATCGGTCGCCCTTGTTCCGGCGAAACCCCACGCCTGTGCCGCCCGCGAAGAGGATCGCGAGCGGGCTCGGCTTCACGGGCGGGGCGCGGTTTCGCGGCGCTCGCCGGCCACGCGGCGCAGTTCGGCCATCAGCGCCTGGGCGGGTGGCGGCGGCGCGGCGTCGCTGCGCAGCAGCAGCCCGACGGGCTCATCGGTACCCGCCGTGTCTATTTCGAGCAAGCACAACTGGCCACGCCCGACGTCGGGCGCCACCGCGCTAGGCGAGGTAAGCCAGATGGCGTCGGTTACCCACAACAGACTGCGCGCCACCGACACCGACAGCGTCTCGACCAGCACCCGCGGCCGGCCCCCGCCGGGCCCGGCCAGCAGGCTCTCCGCGCCATGCCGGATCAGGGTACCGGCCGGCGGCAGGATCAAGCGGTAGGCCAGCAGATCGCCGAGTATCACCCGGCCCCGGCGGGCCAGCGGGTGGGCCGGGCGCACCACCACCGCCAAAGGTTCGGCATATAAGTACTCGAAGGTCACGCCCGGCATTTCCTGGGGATCGGCAAGCCGAGCCACCGCCAGGTCGAGATCCAGCCGCAACAATTGCGCCATCAACTGGGCATTGGTGCCTTCCGTCACTTGCAGCGCCACGTCTGGATGCCTCGCCTCCCAGGCAGCCACCGCCGGCGCGAGCAGGGCCGGCGCCACGGTAGGCAACATTCCAATCCGAACTACCTGGGTTTCCGGCCGCTGGCGCACGCTGTCGAGCGCAAGCCCCACCGCGCCCAGGCCATCGGCGACGTGGGGCAAGAATGCGCGTCCCGCGGCGGTGAGCACCGCGCCGCGCCGCTCGCGCACGAACAGGCGCACGCCGACGATGTCTTCCAGTTCGTTGAGGGTCTTGGTCACCGCCGGCTGTGTGATGGAGAGCGCCTCGGCCGCCGCGCGCAGCCGCCCCAGGCGCGCTACGGCCACGAAGCACTGCAGGTGTCGCAAACGCAAGCGGCCCGTGGCGATCAGCCCGGGAGGAAGGGAGAAATCCGGCATCGTGAGACTCCGCGACATGAGCGCAGGACGGGTGTCGCCGGGCGAGGAGCAGGCCCCACGGGGCGCCTGGAGATCCCTGGCGCGAGGGCCCCACCGCAGTTTGCCAGCCTCGCGACCCGAAGGGTAACCCCGCGGCCCAATCATTACCTGTGGTTAAGCAAATCATAATAAAGCTTCAATTTCATTAACTCAAAGTAATGTGTAAAGTACCGCCATCTGCCACACCCTGGAGACACTCCCATGAGCGACACCGACGCCGTTCTCAGTCCCCGCGACTGGACCAGCCATTCTCCTTACGTCTACCCCCCTTATGCGTCCACCGTGCTGCGCGGCCCCACCAAGCCGCTGGTGCCCCTCAAGGCCCAGCTCAGCCGCCTGCAAGCGCCCGTCTATGGCCATGAGTCCATCGGCGAGCTCGATCACGACCTCACCCGCAACGCCCGCCGCAACGGCGAGCCGCTGGGCGAGCGCATCATCGTCACCGGCCGCGTCACCGACGAAGACGGCCGCCCGGTGCGCAACACGCTGCTCGAAATCTGGCAAGCCAACGCCGCCGGCCGCTATGTGCACAAGGTCGACCAGCACGACGCTCCCCTCGACCCGAACTTCCTTGGCGCCGGTCGCACGCTCACCGACGACGACGGCCGCTATACCTTCATTTCCATCAAGCCCGGCGCCTATCCTTGGGGCAACCACCCCAACGCCTGGAGGCCCAACCATATCCATCTGTCGCTGTTCGGCCAGTATTTCGCCAGCCGCCTCGTGACGCAGATGTACTTCCCCGGCGACCCCCTGCTGGGGTTCGACCCGATCTACCAGGGCACGCCCGAAAAAGCCCGCGATCGCCTGGTCGCCAAGTTCTCGCTCGACGTCACCAAGCCCGACTGGGCCCTGGGCTACGTTTTTGATATCGTCCTGCGTGGCCCCCAGCAGACCCCGATGGAGCATTGATCCCATGAAACTCGGCCAAACCCCTTCCCAGACCGTCGGCCCCTACTTCGCCTACGGCCTGACCCCCGCGCAGTATCTCTACGATTTCCGCAGCGTCTTTCCGCCGGTTCTGGCCAGCGAAGATACCGCCGGCGAATTCATCCAGATCATGGGCCAGGTCATCGATGGCGGCGGCAAGCCGATCAACGACGCCATGCTCGAGATCTCCCACGCGGATGCCAACGGCCGGTACGTCACTTCCCTCGAAGAAGTGGCCAATTCGGGTTTCACGGGCTTCGGACGTTGCGGCACGGGTACCGACCCGCAAAACCGCTACACCTTCCACACCATCAAGCCCGGCGCCTGTGCGCCCGACGAAGCGCCCTACATCAACGTCATCGTCACGATGCGCGGCATGCTGCTGCATGCCTTCACCCGCATCTACTTCGACGACGAAACCGAGGCCAACGCCAAGGATGCCGTGCTCAACAGCGTTCCGGCCGAGCGTCGCAACACCCTGATCGCCCGCCGCCAGGAGCTCGATGGCCGTGTGATCTACCATTTCAACCTGCACATGCAGGGCGACAACGAAACGGTGTTCTTCGACCTCTGATTGGCGCCGGCCCGCATGGCGACCGGGCGCGGCATCCGCTGGAGTCGCCCGCGCCTCATGCTCATTGGCCCAACCGGGCAGCACAACCGCCTGCGTCCAGGCCACGACTCGCGCGTGGCCTTATTGCGCTGCTTCAGGCCATGTGGCGGGCGCTCGCCGCGGCATCCCGCAACGCCGTGGTCGGCGCATCCATACCCTGGGCGAAGCGCCGCTGCGCCGCCATCCGGAAATCCGTGGGAGTGCGGCCCGACTGGCGCATGAAGAAGCGGCTGAAATACGCCGCATCCTGGAATCCCAGTTCCAGCGCCACTTCCTTGATGCTCAACGACGTGTAGGCCAGCTCCCGCTCGGCCTCGGCCAACAGCCGCCGATGGATTACCGCCAGCGCCGATAAGCCGCGCTCGGCGCGGCACACGCGATTGAGCTGCGTGGGCGTCAGGCCCAGCGCCCCCGCATAGAATCCGAGCTCGCGGTGCTGGCGAAAATATTGTTCCACCAAACGATAGTAACGGCGCACGTGCTGCCGCGCCCGCCCGGGCTCGCCCGCCGGCGGCGCTTCGCCGTGGACCGCCGCAAGCTGGGCCAGCAGCACGTGCAAGGCACCTTGCAATGCCGCGCCCCGCCAGGCATCAACCGAACCGAAGGCTTCCACCAGGGTGGCGACCAGCACGTCGAGCCGCCGCCAGCGAGGATCGTCGGAAGTCAGGCCCAGATAGGCCGGCTCGGCGAAAGCCCCCACGAGCGCCGCCGGCAAGCTGGCCTGGACCGCCGTCATCACCTGACCGTCGGTTTCCGGCAGAAAACGAAAACCGTGCACACATCCCGCCGGCACCACCAGCACGCAAGGGGCCTCCAACTCTTGCTCGCGGTCTTCGAGCCGCGCCACGCCGCCGCCCTCGCGAATGTACAGAATCTGCAAGAAGTAGGCGTGCCAATGCGGCTGGATCTCCCATTGATGCAACCGGCTGCGAGCCGGAATGGACTCGCAGTGCAGGCGCTCGGCACCTTCGGCAATAGCGGACTCGCCGTATAAGGCATAGCGGGGAATGGGCGGCGCCGCCGGCGACATGGTGGCCTCTTTAAGGACAGCCAGCGGACAGGCCGCCGGCAAATGTTCGGATTGTCCTATTGCTTGTGCGATATGTCCATTGGCGCGTTGGGTACCGGGGCGTAGACTGGCCAGATCGCTTCATCAGGAGACAGCCATGCGCGTCCAAGTCGCCATTATCGGCTCCGGCCCCTCGGGCCTGCTGCTGGGTCAGTTGCTGCACAAGGCCGGCATCAGCAACATCATCCTCGAGCTGCGCAGCCAGGAATACGTGCTCGGCCGTATCCGCGCCGGCGTGCTCGAACAGGGCACCGTCGACATGCTCGACGCCGCTGGCGTCGGCCAGCGCATGCACACCGAGGGCCTGGTGCACGACGGCACCGAGCTCTGTTTCGGCGGCCGTCGCCACCGCATCGATTTCAAGCAGCTCACCGGTAAAACCGTGATGGTCTACGGCCAAACCGAGGTCACCCACGACCTGATGGACGCGCGCGCCGCCGCCGGCCTGCCCACCATCTATGAGGCGCTCGACGTCAGCCTGCACGATCTCGACGGCAAGCAACCCCGCGTGCGCTACCGCAAGGATGGCGTCGAGCACGAGATCACCTGCGATTTCGTGGCCGGCTGCGACGGCTATCATGGCGTGAGCCGCGCCTCCATCCCCGCCGATAAGCTCCGCGAGTTCGAACGGGTCTATCCCTTCGGCTGGCTGGGCGTTCTGTCCGACACCCGGCCGGTGTCCGACGAGCTGATCTACTCCAACCATGAACGCGGCTTTGCGCTCTGCAGCATGCGCTCGCTCACCCGCAGCCGCTACTACATCCAGTGCTCGCTCGACGATAAAGTCGCCGACTGGTCCGACGACGCTTTCTGGGAAGAGCTCAAGCGCCGCCTCGACGACGAAGCCGCCTCCACCCTGGTCACCGGCCCCTCCATCGAAAAAAGCATTGCGCCGCTGCGCAGCTACGTGGCCGAACCCATGCGCTACGGGCGCCTGTTCCTGGCGGGCGACGCCGCGCACATCGTGCCGCCAACCGGCGCCAAGGGGCTGAACCTCGCCGCCAGCGACGTCCAGTACCTTTGGCAGGCCCTGGCCGAACACTACGGCGGCAGCGATGCCGGCATCGACCATTACTCCGAACGCGCCCTGAGCCGGGTCTGGAAGGCCGAACGTTTCTCGTGGTGGATGACGTCGCTGCTGCACAACTTCCCCGAAACCGGCGCCTTCGGCCGCCGCATCCAGGAAGCCGAGCTCGACTACCTCGTGCATTCCGAAGCCGCCATGACATCCCTGGCCGAAAACTACGTCGGGCTGCCTTTCTAGGGCACACCACGCGCGCAGGCGCGGGCGTGGCCGCGGCGTGGCCCGTCCTGGCCGCTCGGCTTACACCTCCGGGCAAAATGAAGAATTCCGGCCTGTCGGCCGGAGCTTCTCCGCCACCATTGACGAACACCAGCCGGGCTGGTGCTCGCCGCCACGGCCTGGGGAAGCCTTCGGCTTCAGATGAAGCTTGATCTCGCTTGACTTCACCTGACGGTGAAGCCTGCGCTGGATGCGTGGTCAGGGGAGCCTTCGGCTCCGGTGGATTCGGCCTCGCTTTCCTCGCCGTGAACGGCAAGGCCTGCGCTTAGGCGCGTGGTCAAAGCCTGTTTTTATAACTTTTGGAAATAAAGTCGGAGCGGTGTTTCATCACCGCTTCCGCCGTGCCTGCGATAGCATTCCGGGATATCCTTTGTCCCCGGCCGTGGCCCACGCCACGGCGCATGTCTTATCGCAGGAGCCCTCATGGCAGTTTCTCCGGCCGCCACCGAGCCGCAGACCGTCCCGCCCGGCACGGATGTCGCCATCGCCGTCCACCATCTCAACAAAGCGTTCTACGATAGCCAGAGCGGCAGGGTCACCGTCGCCGTCCAGGATGTCGGCTTCACCGTGCGGCGCGGCGAGTTCGTCTGTATCGTCGGCCCCAGCGGCTGCGGCAAGACCACGGTCCTGCGCATCCTGGCCGGGCTCGAAGACAAGCTCGATGGCGAGGTGGTTCTGGCCACGGTCACCCAGCCCGCGATGGTGTTCCAGGAGGCCTCGGTCCTGCCCTGGCTCAGCGTCCAGGACAACATCACGTTTCCGCTGCAGCTCAAGGGCACGCCCAAGGCCGCGCGCGAGGCCCGCGCCCGCGAACTGCTCGCGCTCACCGGCCTTACCGATTTCGCCAGCGCCCTGCCCCACCAGTTGTCGGGCGGCATGAAGCAACGGGTCGCCGTGGCGCGCGCGCTGGTCGACGACCGCGACATCCTGCTCATGGACGAGCCCTTCGGAGCGCTCGATGAACAGACCCGCCTGCAGTTGCAGCAAGAGCTGTTGCGCATCTGGGAAGCCAGCCGCAAAACCGTCGTCTTCATCACCCACAGTGTGGACGAAGCCCTGACCCTGGCCGACCGCGTCCTGGTGATGTCACCGCGCCCGGGCCGCATCATCGCCGACCTCGCCATCGACTTCGAGCGCCCGCGCGACGTCGTCGCGCTGCGCCGCGACAAACGCTTCTGGGACCTCACCTACGAAGTCTGGCGCTTGCTTACCACGCAGCCGGGAGACGCGGCATGAGTGCGCCGGGCCGTCCCAAGCATGAATCCTCCCCCGGGGAGGAAGTCGCGAAGCGACTGGAGGGCACCACCATTGCGCCGGGCCGCCCCAAGCACGAATCCTCCCTCGGGGAGGAAGTCGCGAAGCGACCGGAGGGCACCACCATTGCGCCGGGCCGCCCCAAGCGCGAATCCTCCTCCCAGCTCACCGACGAGCAACTGCGGCGCCTGCGGGCGCCGGCCCGGCGCGAACGCTGGACCCGCCTGCTGTCGTATTTCAGCCCCATTCTCCTGCTCGCGCTCTGGGAGCTGGCGGCCTTCGCCCAGATCATCGATCGGCGCTTCTTTCCCGCGCCCAGCGCCATCGCCAGCACGGCCTGGCAAATGATCGCCAGCCTCGAGCTCTTCCGCCATATCGGCGCCACCCTGCAACGCGTGCTGGTCGGCTATGCCCTCGGCGCCATCCCCGGCATCCTGATCGGACTGATCCTGGGCATGTCCACCCCCGTGCGCCGCGTGTTGGCGCCGGTTTTTGCGGCGCTCTATCCGGTGCCCAAGATCGCCATCCTGCCGCTGATCCTGCTCATCTTCGGCACCGGCGACGCCTCCAAATATGTGGTCATCGCCATCGGCGTCTTCTTTCTGCTCTTCTACAACACCATGGGCGGCGTCATCCAGACACCGCAGATCTACCTGGACGTCGCCCGCAACGCGGGCGCCAGCCGGCTGCAGGCCTTCCGCCACATCGCCCTGCCCGCCGCCCTGCCCAATATCTTTACCGGCCTCAAGCTGGCCGCCGGTTCGTCCTACATCATCATCGCCGCCGCCGAGTTCCTCGGCGCGCGCAGCGGCGTCGGCTTTTTCATCTGGGCGTCCTGGCAGACCTTCGCCGTCTCGCGCATGTTCGTGGGTATCGTGGTCATTTCGGCAATGGGCTATTTCACCCTGCTAGCGCTGGACCTCCTCGAGCGCAAGCTCGTGCCCTGGGCCAAGCACTGAGGCCCGCCGTTCGTCAGGAATCACCATGCACATCCCGTCCGATCCCCGGCCTCCCGGCCACGCCGGGCCCGCCACGGCCCCCGCTGCGCCGCAGGCCGTTCCAACCAGCCCGGCAAACCCGGCAGACCCGTCGCTGGCGCCCGCCGCCGCAAGCGCCGCAACACCTGCCGCCTCCGGCCTCTCCGCCACCCTGGCCGGCGCCGCCCGCGCGCTGGGCCAGGCTTTGGCCGCAGGCGAGCCGGGACGCCTCGCCGCGCGCGCCCTGCTCGAGGCCGAACTGCTGCGGCAACCCCGCTTCGGCCTCGACCTGCTCGCCGAAAGCCGTGGCGGCGCCGACGTCGGCGCCCTGCTGGCCGACGATGCGCCAGCGGTCAGCCGCCACGATTGCTCGGCTCTGGATTCCCCGGTGGCGATCGCCGCCGCTACCCTGGCCCTCGTCCCGAGGGCCCGCCGCCACGGCGTGGCCGCCACCTTCCTCACCGGCATCGCCGGCTTCGGCCGCTTCGCGCCCTTCGTGCGCCATCTGGCCGACGCCGGCCTGGCCGGCATGGCCGGCACCGAGGGCGGTCCCCTCGTCGCGCCCGCGGGAGGCCGGCGCGGCGTGCTCAGCACCAACCCGCTGGCCTTCGCCCTGGGCCAAGGCGACGACCGCGTGGTGATCGACGTCGCCACCTCCGCCATCACGCTGGCGGCGGCCAAGGCCGCGCGGCAGCAGGGGACTTCGCTGCCCGAAGGCGTTGCCCTGGATGCCGACGGCCGGCCCACCCGCGACGCCGCCCTCATGGCCGCCCTGCTGCCGCGCGGCGGCATGGTGGGTTCGCTGCTCGGCCTCATCGTCGAATTGCTCGCCGGGGTCATCGGTGGCGGCCGCGCCGCCGAAGATCGCGGCGCCACCGCCCGCCGCGGCGTGTTCCTGCTGGCCTTCGATCCCTCGCAGGCCGGCGACGCCGAATGGCCGCGGCGGCTGGCGCGCCTGCGCCACGACTGGCAGGACGCCGGCGGCCATTGGCCCACCGGCCGGCCGCTGGCCGACGACGCCGTGTTGCCTACCGAGGTGCTCGCCCGGCTCGACGCCCTCCTCTCCCGCCTGACGGCCACGCCAGCCCCTTAAAGTGAAAGAGAGTTTTCTTTCCTCGCCCGGAGCGGCGGCAGCCGCCCTGACCGTGAATGCCAAATAATCCTTTTCCCATGCGCACCTTGATCCTTCCCGGTTGGCACGGCTCCGGCCCCGAACACTGGCAATCACACTGGCAAAGCCGGGAGCCTTCGGCTTTGCGCGTCGAGCAGGACGACTGGGACCAACCCCGGCTCGAGCCCTGGCTGCAACGGCTCGACGCCGCCGTGCGCGAGAATCCCGGCGCGCTGCTGGTGGCCCACAGCCTGGGCGTCATCCTGGTGGCGCATTACGCCAGCCGCTTTCCCGATGCAGCCGTGGGCGCCGCGCTGCTGGTGGCGCCTGGCGATGCCGATCTGCATGGGCCGCATGAGCCCGCCATCGCCAGTTTCGCCCCCGTGCCCCGCGCTCCGCTCCCTTTCGCCAGCACCATGGTGCTCAGCCGCAATGATCCCCACATGGCTTTCGAACGCGGCCAATCCCTGGCCCGCGACCTCGGCTGCACCATCATCGATCTCGGCGACGCCGGACACATCAATCCCGATAGCGGATACGGACCCTGGCCCCATGGCCACGATCTGGCCGATGCCTTGCGCCAGCATCACGCCCAAGGCTGACGCCCCACTTTGCGAGATTCCACATGACGACCTCCCTTCCGCTTTCCGCCGACGACCTGCAAGGCGTCCGGCTCTGGTTCGAACAGCTCCAGCGCTGCGTCAACGCCCTGGACTACGCCGCCGGCCGCGACCTCGTCACGCCCGACTTCATCGCCTTCGGCACCTATGCCGACCTGCTGCGCGGCGTGGATGATGCCGAGCAGCGCCAGTGGCGCAACGTGTGGTCCACTATCGAGGGCTTTCGCATCCGCCTGGACGCAATCGAGGGTTTCGTCTCGCCCGACCGCCGGTTTGCCGTGGGTATTACCTTCTTCGATTCCGTCGGCTACCTCGACAACGGCGAAACCTTCGATCGCACCGGCCGCGTAACCGTCACCTTCGTACGCGACACCCCCGAAGCGCCCTGGCTCGCCAACCATAGCCATATGTCGCTGTTGCGCGGCACTCCCGCCACCTCGCACCGCCCTCGCTGACGCAGGAAACCGCCATGGATTTTGCCCTGCCCTACCCCTCGTCGCGTTCGCCCGTCCTGGGCGAGAACGTGGTGGCCACTTCCCAGCCGTTGGCCGCGCAGGCGGGCCTATCGCTGCTCGCGCGCGGCGGCAACGCCATCGATGCCGCCATCGGCGCCGCCATGGCCCTCACCGTGGTCGAGCCCACCGGCTGCGGCCTGGGCAGCGACGCCTTTGCCATCGTCTGGGACGGCCAATCCCTTGAAGGGCTGAACGCCTCGGGCCGCGCCCCCGCGGCCTGGACCCCGGAGCGCTTTGCCCACCTCGACCACATGCCCATGACCGGATGGGACAGCGTTACCGTTCCGGGCGCGGTCTCGGCATGGATCGCCTTGTGGCGCCGCTATGGCAGCCTGCCGCTGGAGACCATCGCCGAGCCCGCCATCCGCCTGGCCCGCCAGGGCTACCTGCTGAGCCCCGTGATCGCCACGCTCTGGCGCCTGGGGCTGGCCCGCCTGGGCCAGCAGCCCGGCTTTGCCGACACCTTCGCCGTCGATGGCCAGGCGCCCGTCGCGGGGCAACGCGTACGCCTGCCCCATCATGCGGACAGCCTGGAAGACATCGCCCGTACCGAAGGCGCGACGTTCTATCGGGGCCGCCTGGCCGAAGCCATGGTGGCCCACAGCGCCCAGTACGGCGGCGCGCTCGCACTGGACGACCTCGCCGGCCATTCCGCCGATTGGGTGGGCACGCTGGGCCAGCGCTTCGGCGACTCGATCGTGCACGAGATTCCGCCCAACGGCCAGGGCCTCGGCACCCTCATCGCGCTCGCCTTGCTGGATGCGGCGGGCATCGGCGCCGACCCCGTCGACAGCCTGGCCACGCTGCACCTGCAGATCGAGGCCACCAAGCTCGCGCTGGCCGACATCGACGCCTACGTGTCCGATCCCGAGCATATGCCGGTGCCCGCCAGCGCCCTGCTCGACCCCGGCTACATTCGCGAGCGCGCCAGCCTGATCGACCGCCAACGCGCCGGCGATCCCGGCCATGGCCAGCCACGCCGCGGCGGCACCGTATATCTCGCCACCGCCGACGCCGCCGGCCGCATGGTGTCGTTCATCCAGTCCAATTTCATGGGCTTCGGCTCGGGCGTGGCCGTGCCGGGCACCGGCATCAGTTTGCAGAACCGTGGCTGGTCCTTCCATCTCGACCCGGCCCACGCCAACGTGGTCGCACCGCGCAAACGCCCCTTCCACACCATCATTCCGGGTTTCGCCACCCATGCCGACGGCAGCCCCGCCATGGCCTTCGGCGTGATGGGCGGCCCGATGCAGGCCCAGGGCCATGTCCAGCAGGCGGTGCGCATCCTGCGTTATGGCCAGAATCCCCAGGCCGCGGCCGACGCCCCGCGCTGGCGCGTCGGCGCTGGGCGCGAGGTGGCGGTGGAAACCAGCTTCGATCCCGGCTTGATCGAGGGTTTGCGCGGCCTAGGCCACAAAATCACCATTGAACCGCCCGACGCCGTGTTCGGTTTCGGCGGCGCCCAGACCATCCTGCGCCATGGCGACGGCTATATCGCGGGTTCCGACCCCCGCAAGGATGGCCAGGCCGTCGCCTTCTGACTCTCCCGGAGATCGCCATGCCGCTCACCCTCACCGTTTCCCCCGCGGACGCGCTCATCGACGTCCCGCGCCAGATCCGCGTCGCAGGCGTGCCGCCGGGCACCCTGGTGACGCTCGATAGCCGGACCCTGCGCGCCGATGGGGTGGCGTGGTCCAGCCAGGCCACGTTCTTTGCCACCGAAGACGGCACCGTGGATACGGGGCGCGACGCCCCGGTGGCCGGCGATTACGCCGAGATTTCCGCCATGGGCCTGATCTGGTCGCAGCATCCCGAAGAGCCCAGCCAGAACTTCATGGCCGAAGATGTGCTGCAACCGCTGGTCACCGAGATCCGGGCCATCACGCCGGAAAGCGAGACCGCGACCGCCGAACTGGCACAGCGGTTCGCCGCCCCCGGCGTAACACGCCGGGAAGTGCGCGACGCGGGGCTGACCGCCACCCTCTTCACGCCCGAGGGGGCGGGACCGCATCCGCTGGTCATCGTGCTCAATGGCTCCACCGGCGGCATCAACGAGGCGCGCTGCGCGCTCTACGCCTCGCATGGCTATCAGGCGCTCGGCCTGGGCTACTTCAAGGTGCCGGGGCGCTCCCCCTACATCACGAATACGCCGCTGGAGTACTTCGAGACGGCCCTGCGCTGGAGCCGCGAGCACTTGCAACCGGCCCACGGCTTTATCGCCCTGAGCGGCCAATCGCGTGGCGGCGAGCTCTCGCTGTTGCTGGCCAGCCGCCATCCCGAACAGGTCCGGGCGGTAATCGCCTACGTTCCGGGCGCCATGGTGCACGGCGCGCAAGGCGCGGCCGACCCCCAACAGGGCGGCTGGAGCGGGCCGGCCTGGACTGAAAACGGCCAGCCCCTGCCTCATCTTTGGCAGGACAATCGCGCCGTGCACTGGCACCCCTGGGACGGCGCCGCACCCCCGCACCGCAACCACAATGTTTTCCTGGCCGGCCTCACCGACACCGAAACCGCCGCCAGGGCGCGGATTCCCGTCGAAAAAATCCAGGCCCCGGTGCTGCTCATTTCGGGCCGTGACGATCGCGCCTGGCCGTCCAGCCTCTACTCGCGCATGGTCGTGCACACCCTGCATCGGAACGGCCACGGCTATCCCGTGGTCCACCTCGATTACGACAACGCGGGGCATTCCATCAATTTTCCGTATCTGCCCACCACCCAGCTGGAGCGCCGCCACCCCGTCTCCGGCGTGCCTTTTACCAGCGGCGGCACGCCGGGCGGCAACGCCCACGCCGATGCCGGTTCCTGGCATGGCGTGCTCGACTTCCTCGCCCAGGTGCGGGGCCCCGCTTCCAGGACGGAGGCGTCCCACCGCAAAAGGGCCGCTGACTGACCGCAATGGGCCGAACCCGTGCCCCTCTGCTTTCCCAACCTTCAAACGGATCTTGCCATGACCACCATCACTCGCCGTACCTTCGTGGCCGCCACCCTGATCGGCGGACTGGCCGCCGCCGCCCCTGTGCTCGCCCAAAAGCCGGTGCAAATCGAGTTCCTGTATTCACCGTTTGCCGACTACGCGCCGTACTTCGTGGCGGAAGATAAAGGCTATTTCGACGACTTCGGCGTGGACGTCACGCTCGCCCCCAAGTCGGGCACCGCCGAGACCATCCAGATGCTGGCGGCCGGCAATAGCGAGGCCGGCGCCGCCACCTGGGGCGCCGGCCTGTTCAACTCCATCCAGCGCGGCGCCACCGTGACCATCGTGGCCACCATGGCCCGCATGCCGGATACCGTGCCATCGCCCTCGCCATTCATGGTGTCGCAGCAAGCCTGGGACAACGGCATACGCAGCGTGGCGGATCTCAAGGGCAAGCGCGTGGGCATTCCCGGCCCGGGCGGCTTCGGACTGTATTCGGTGGCGAAGGCGCTCGAAAAAGGCGGCCTGACGCTGGACGACATCGAGCCGGTGTTCCTGCCCCCGCCCGCCACGGCCGCCGCATTCGCCAACGGCGGCCTGGAGGCCGGCTGGAGCATCGAGCCGTTTGCCTATCAATTGGAGAAACAGGGCCTGGGACGCCGACTGGTGGAAGATCACACCTTCGGCACCGAACTGGGCTTCATCGCGTTCAACAATGAGTTCGCCCAGAAGAACGAGGACGCCATCGTGCGTTTCCTGGCCGCCTACCTGAAGGCGGCGCGCGAGCTGGACAGCGGCGGCTGGAAGGACGAAGCCATTCTGGACATCGTGGCCAAGTACACGGGAGCCGAGAAAGACCTGCTCCGCAATATTTCATACACCGTACGCTCGGAAGATGGCGCGATCGATCTGGACTCTGTGCGCGAACAAGAGGCCTTCTTCCGCCAGCAAGGCAATCTGGAATACGACGGCCAAGTGGACATCGACAAGGTCTACCGCAAGGATCTGCTGGAACGGGCCAACGCACTGCTGGCCGAGAAATCCTGAATTGCCGGCGGATCACGGGGGGCCGCAAGAAGGCCCCTCTTGCCATTTCGGCAAGCGTCCCCATATAGCGAGTTGGTCTTGGGCAAAATCGTCTGTCGATTGCCTAAATCAATCGTTTCAATAAAATTAATCAATTTTACTTATCGATCGGATTCGGGCATCCTTATGGATGACGAATTCACCACCACCCATTAACCAAAAGGAGCCTGCATGTCCCTCATCAATACCGAAGTCAAGCCGTTCAACGCCACCGCCTACCACAATGGCAAGTTTGTCCCGGTTTCCGATGCCGACCTGAAGGGCAAGTGGTCCGTGCTGGTGTTCTACCCCGCCGACTTCACTTTCGTGTGCCCCACCGAACTGGGCGATCTGGCCGACCACTACGCCGAGTTCCAGAAGCTGGGCGTCGAGATCTACGGCGTGTCGACCGACACCCACTTCACCCATAAGGCCTGGCACGATACGTCCGAGACCATCGCCAAGGTCCAGTACCCCCTGATCGGCGACCCCACCGCCACCCTGGCCCGCAACTTCGAGGTTCTGATCGAAGAAGAAGGCCTGGCGCTGCGCGGCACCTTCGTGATCAACCCCGAAGGCCAGATCAAGGTTCTGGAAGTACACGACAACGGCATCGGCCGCAACGCCGCCGAGCTGCTGCGCAAGGTCAAGGCCGCCCAGTACGTGGCCGCCCACCCGAACGAAGTCTGCCCCGCCAAGTGGACCCCGGGCGAAGAAACCCTCAAGCCCTCGCTCGACCTGGTCGGCAAGATCTAAGCGCCAGGATCGCGTCCCAACCCTTCCGCCCCGGCGTCTGAAGGGTCGACAACGGGCGCCGCGGCGCCCGTTGTCGTTTTTACACGTTCCCTGCCAGCCCCACACAGAACAAAAGGAGTTCCGCCATGCTCGACGACAACATCAAATCCCAGCTCAAGGGTCACTTCGAAAAGCTCGCCCATCCGATCGAGCTCGTCGCCTCCCTCGATGATGGCGACAAGTCGCGCGAGCTCCGCGGGCTGCTCCACGATCTCGCCGGCCTGAGCGAGCGCATCATTGTGCGCGACGACGGCGGCGATGATCGCAAACCCTCGTTTGCCATCGTGCGCACCGGCACCGACATCGCCGTGCGTTTCGCCGGCATCCCGATGGGCCACGAATTCACCTCGCTCGTGCTGGCCCTCCTGCAGGTGGGCGGCCATCCGTCCAAGCTCGACGACGACACGATCGAACAAATCCGCAACCTCGACGGCGACTATCGCTTCGAAACCTATTTCTCGCTCTCGTGCCAGAACTGCCCCGACGTGGTGCAGGCCCTCAACCTGATGTCCGTCATCAACCCGCGCATCCAGCACGTGGCGATCGACGGCGCGCTGTTCCAGGACGAAGTCGAACAGCGGCAGGTCATGGCCGTGCCTTACGTCTTCCTCAACGGCGAGTCGTTCGACCAGGGGCGCATGACGATCGAACAGATCCTGCGCAAGCTCGACAGCGGCGCCAGCCAGCGCGAGGCCGCCAAGATCAACGAGCGCGAGCCCTACGATGTGCTGGTGGTCGGCGGCGGGCCGGCCGGCGCGGCGGCGGCGATCTACGCCGCGCGCAAGGGCATCCGCACCGGCCTGGTCTCCGAGCGCTTCGGCGGCCAGGTGATGGATACCCTGGGCATCGAGAACTTCATTTCCGTGGAGTACACCGAAGGGCCGAAGCTGGTGGCCGCCATGGAGAGCCACGTGCGCAGCTACGGCGTGGACATCATCGACCAGCAAACCGCCTCCGCCCTGGTGCCCGGTGAGCTGCATACGCTGCAATTGCAAAATGGCGCCGAAGTGCGCGGCCGCACCGTCGTGCTGGCCCCCGGCGCCCGCTGGCGCGAGCTCAACGTACCCGGCGAACAGGAGTACCGCACCAAGGGCGTGGCCTACTGCCCGCACTGCGACGGCCCGCTGTTCAAGGGCAAGCGGGTGGCGGTGATCGGCGGCGGCAACTCCGGCGTCGAGGCGGCGATCGACCTCGCCGGCCTCGTCGCCCACGTCACGCTGATCGAGTTCGACACGCAAATGCGCGCCGACGCGGTACTGCAGAACAAACTGCGCAGCCTGGGCAATGTCACCATCGTCACCAACGCCAAGACCACCGAGGTCACCGGCGACGGCAACAAGGTCAACGGCCTGGTGTATGAAGACCGCGCCAGCGGCGAACGCCATACCGTGGCGCTGGAAGGCGTGTTCGTGCAGATCGGCCTGGTGCCCAACACGCAGTGGCTGCGCGATACCGTGGCGCTCAACCGCTACGGCGAGATCGAGATCGACGCGCGCGGCGCCACCTCGGTGCCCGGCGTATTCGCGGCGGGCGACGCCACCACGGTGCCCTACAAGCAGATCGTGGTGGCCATGGGCGACGGCACCAAGGCTTCGCTCAGCGCATTTGATCATTTGATCCGCCATTCGGTGCCGGCGTCGGCCGAGCTGGAGGCGGTTACCGCCTGAACTCCACCGGCATCCCGGCGGCTCCAGCCGCGGCGGTTCTCGTTCGCGGCCGGCGCCCCGTCCGGCGCGGTCGTTCTCAAGACATCGCACCGCGCCCCTTCCGCAACGGAGGCTGCGCGGTGCGCCGGGGATGCCAGCGGGAGAAAACGGCAGGATCATGCCATCTTGGCGGGAACCTCTATCGCATCAGCTCCGGCAGCCACAGCACCGTACCCGGGATGAACCAGATCATGGCAATGCAGAGCGCATACGCGAAGAAAAAGTATGCGACGCCACGGAAGATCGTCTGCAGCTTGATATCGGGCGCAAGGGCGTTGACCACGAACACATTGACGCCCACCGGAGGCGAGACCGAGCCAATGGCAGTGACGATGGTCAGTAGCATCGTGAACCAGATGGGATCAAAACCCAGCGCCTGCGACAGCGGGAAGAAGATGGGCAATGTGACCACCAAGAACCCAAGCGCGTCGATGAGCGCACCGCCGATCAGGTAGATCACCAGGATCGCCAATAGGATCACGTCAGGCGACACCGGCAAACTCGCCGTCCAGTTGGCCAGCTCGACCGGCATTCGCGACACCGTGAGAAAGCGCCCGAACACCACCGCCGCCGTGATCAGCAGCACCACCATGGCGGATATCCTCAGGGTCTCCATCAGCGCCGTGATGAAGGCCTTGATGGATAGCGAGCGACGCGCCACGCCGATGATCAAGGCGCCAAAAGCCCCGGCCGCGCCGGCTTCCGTGGGTGTGAACAAACCCGCATACAGACCGCCGATGACGAACGCAAACAGCACCAGGGTTTCGAGTACATCAAGGATCGCCAGCCACTTTTGTCTGGTGGTGGTCGGCGGCGCCTTGGGCGCCGCCGCCGGGTTGCGCAGGCAGATCACCGCAATCGTGGCGATGAACAGCAACGTCAGCACAAGGCCCGGGATGATTCCGGCCAAGAACAGGGCGAGGATCGACTGCTCGGTTTGCACGCCAATGACAATCATCACCACGCTGGGCGGGATGATCGCGCCCAATGTACCGCCAAGCGCTACGGTGCCGGCGCTCAGGGCAGGGTCGTAGCCGTAGCGCTTCATTTCGGGCAGGGCGATCATGCCCATCGTGGCGCTGGCCGCCGCGTTGGAACCACAGATGGTGGAGAAGCCGGCGGAGGCCACAATAGTGGAAGATGCCAATCCCCCCGGCGCCCGGCCAAACCACGTGTAGGCGGCGGAATACAAGCGCTCGGTTACCCCGGACCGAAAAGCTATTTGCCCCATGAGAACGAACAGCGGGATAACGCTCAGGCTATAGGAAGCGAAGTTCTCCCAGACCGTCGTAGCCAGCAAATGCGTGGCCGCGGACATCGATAAAAGGTAGGCGGTACCCACCACGCCGGCCAGCAGCATGGCGAAAGCGATCGGCATTCCGATCGCCATCAGGACGAACATCCCGACAATACCGATCAAGGCGACATGTATGGATTCCATGGCAAGTTCCGGTATTGGGGAATCAGGTATCGAAGGCGTTCGGGTCCACCAGCAAAACGATGGATCTGAGGGTATCGGCCACCAACGCCAGGGTAAGACCGGCCATGCCCAGGGTAAGAATGAAGACCCAGGGATACACCACAAAACGCAGGGTTTCGGAGAGCGAGCCGGTGGCCTGCTGCATCAAGCCGAAGGCGCCCACGTAGTAGGTAATCACGGCAATCAGACCCAGCGAGAGTATCGAACTGATCAGGCGGCTGATTGCCAGACTGCGCCCTTTCAGATAGTCGGTGACGATGGTCACGGCCACATGGCCTTTATGCAACTGGGTGTAGCCCAGTGCCAAGCCCATTGCGGCCGCGGCCAGCCAACCCACCAATTCGTAGATCCCCGCCACCTGCTGGCCCAGGATGCGCATGGCGATATCCAGAACGGTGATCAGCATCAACCCTAGCAGCGCAAGCGCGGCCAGGCAGGCCAGCGCGCGGTTGCACCATGCGCTGGCCTGATCGATCGCCCGTATCAGGCCTCCGCCCGGAGCGGAGACCGAACGAGTAGGAAGGCTCATTGTTGATCCCTGAGTTCAACCACGCGCGCGATGTACTTGTCTCCCAGCAGGCCTTTTTTGTCTGCCTCGACGATCCATTGATCCACCAGCGGTTGCAGAGTTTTATCCCACTTACCGTATTCTTCGCCGGAGAGCTCGACCACCTGCAGCCCGTGCTCCTTGGCCGACCATTCGAGCGCGCCCTGGACGTTCTTGTTGTCGTGGTAGTTTCCGGTCCAGGCGTGGATCTCGTCGCCCAACTCCTCGATCACCTGCTTCACGTCGTCAGGCAGCTTCTCGTAGCGGTTCTTGTCCATTACGGCGGCAAAGGTGGTGACCACCATGGGGTAGTCGGTCACGTACTTGAGGTTCTCGGCCAGGCGAAAATCCTGCAGCACTTCGCGGGATGTCATTACGCCTTGCACCACGCCGGTTTGTACGGCCTGCGGCACCTCGGGCATCGCCATGCCCACCGCCGAGCCGCCCAAGGCGTTGATCACCGGCACACCACTACCGGTGGCCCGCACCCGCATGCCCTTGAGATCGGCCTCGCTGCGCACCGGTTCGCGCGTCATGAGATAGCCTGGCTCGGAGGTAAACATCGCGATCACCTTGAAACGCTCGAATTCCTTGGGTTCGAACTCGTTTGTCACTTCCCAGAGCACGCGGCTCGCCGTGGTGGCGTCGGGAAAGCCAAGCGGCAGCGCGATGCCGGAACTCAAGGGAAAGCGGCCCGGATCGTACGATGGCGCCGACAAACCAATGTCGGTGATTCCCATGGTGACTCCGTCCCACATTTCGCGGGCGCCGAGCAACGTGCCGCCGGGAAAGGTTTGTACTTCGACCTTGCCGTTGGTGCGCTTCTTCATCTCCTCGGCCCAGTGCAGCATCTGCTGGCCGGGAAAGGTGCCTTCGGGTGCGAAGAAGGCGTACTTGAGCGTGATCTCGGCGGCGCTCGCCTGGGCTGCCAGACCTAGCGAAAGCACGGCAGCGGAGGCCGCCAGGGTGAACACGCGGCGGGATATCTGGGAACGAAGCATTTGCATGACCTCCAACGATAAAGAGCCTGACACGAATGTCTGGAGAGAGAGACCTGGAACATCGCGGGCGATGCGCCTGGCGCGAGGGGCCCGGCAAGTCGAGGGCCGGATCGACAAGAGCCGTCCCGGGGCGGGACGACCAGCGAACTCTGCTGCGATAGGACCGAACTTGAATCGACCCTTGTGCTTTCTGATGAATACCGTCTTTTGAGGAACCGCTTGAACGGCGCCCGAACGAAAGCCGAGGCGCGGATACCAAACGCTACATGGCATCCTAGCAAAATCACGCCATCTTCGCGGCTTCGATAACCCAGGGATTTCCCCAGGGAAATGACTCAGATGCCCGGCACTCCTCGCTTGCGGGTACGGCCTCGCAACACGTCTCGCCAAGCCTCCGGGACTAGCGCCGCATCACCCTCCACCGACCGTGCCGCACCTTTCGAGTTCCTGGCGCCGGCGTGATTCGACACGGGGTTTTCCCCACTCCGTCCCGCGCATTCCGCTTCATTCGGTAGCGAGTGAGGTTGGCACATTGCTCTTGACTCGCAGCACAAGCCTTCTATAACATGCATATATATGGAAATTATGTTCCATAAAATAGAACAAAAAGGAGAAACCAAGTGCGAGAAACCGACGTCAACGCTGCCGAGGGTCTGGCCGAGCCAGACGATTCGCCCATTCTTTACATGCAGCGCACGCGCGACTGGTATCTCGCTCTCGGCTACGGCAACCCCTACCGCTACGCGCATTACCGCGATGTGCCTTTCCAGGCTTTGGCCAAGCCGCTGGCGGAGTCTTCCGTCGCCCTCCTCACCACCGCCGCCCCCTATCAGCCCGACAAAGGGCCGCAGGGGCCCGGCGCGCCCTATAACGCGGCGGCCAAGTTCTACACCGTCTATTCCGGCAACACCGGGCACGATCACGACTTGCGCATCTCCCATGTCGGCATCGATCGCAAGCACACCAGCATGGAAGACAGCGGCACCTGGTTTCCGCTGCCGCTGTTGCGGAAGTTCGCGGCCGAAGGCCGTATCGGCCGGCTGGCGCCGCGCTTTCATGGCGTCCCCACCAATCGCAGCCAGCGCACCACCGCCGAAGTCGACATTCCCGAGGTCGTGGCGCGCTGCCAGACGGATGGCGCCGACGTCGCCATCCTGGTTGCCAACTGCCCCATTTGCCATCAAGCCCTGGCCATGACGGCCCGTGCCCTGGAAGCCGCCGGCATCGCCACCGTTCTCATGGGCTGCGCCAAAGACATCGTCGAGCATGTCGGCGTGCCTCGCTTCCTGTTCTCCGACTTTCCGCTGGGCAACGGCGCCGGACGGCCGCACGATCCCGAATCCCAACGGCAAACCCTGGAGCTGGCGCTAAACCTGCTCGAAGCCGCCCCGGCGGCGCGCACCACCCTGCAATCACCGCTGGTCTGGTCGTCCGACGCCTCCTGGAAACTCGACTTCTCCAATATCGAACGAGTCGCTCCCGAAGAACTCGCTCGCCTGCGCGCCGAATCCGATCAGGCCAAGGCCACCGCCAAGGCCATCCGGGAAGCGGAAGAAGCCTCAACCTCCACCAGGAACCCGATATGACCACGCGCCAAAGCGCAAGCCCGGTCCTTCAGGACGGGCGCAAGCGAGGCAGTTCTCCTCTGGAGCCGAAGGCTCCCCCGACCGGTGGCGGAGAAGCTCCGGCCGGGAGGCCGGAGTTCTTCACCACCGCCTTCCACGGAGTCCGCATCCTCGACTTCACCCGGTTCCTGGCGGGGCCTTTCGGGACTCATCAATTCGCGTTGCAAGGGGCCGACGTCATCAAGGTCGAGTCCCCCGAGGGCGATGGCGTGCGATCGGTGGCGGTGGATAAAGCGCTGTCGCGCCAAAAGATGTCGCCCACCTTCATGGCCATGAACACCGACAAACGCAGCATCGTCGTCGATCTACGCCAGCCGGAAGGCATTGCGCTGATCAAACGGCTGATCGCCGACGTCGACATCGTCTGGGAGAACTTCCGGCCGGGCGTCATGGCGCAGCTGGGGCTGGACTACGCCACACTGTCCGAGCTTCACCCTCGCCTGATCTACTGCTCCGTGTCGGGCTTCGGCCAGACCGGCCCCGAGAGCGGCACCGCCGCTTTCGACGGCAAGATCCAGGCCATGTCGGGCGTGATGTCGATCACCGGCGATCCCGCCGGCGGTCCCATGCGGGCCGGCTTCGCCGTGTGCGATCTGCTTGCCGCCATGACGGCATCGTTTGCCGTGTCCGCCGCCCTCTACCAGCGCACCCATACTGGGCGCGGACAGCATGTCGACGTCTCCATGCTCGATGCCACCCTCAACTTCCTGTCCGCCCAGGTGGGCGAGTTCACGGTGAGCGGTCATCGGCAGCGGCAGTTCGGCAACCTGTCGGTCAGCCGCAAGGTCACCGCGCATCGCTTCCGCGCGGGCTCGGGCGACCTCGTGATCGCCGCCCTCACCGAAAAGCAATTTGCCAACCTGATGCGGGCGGTGGGCCACCCCGAAGCGCTCGACGATCCCCGCTTCGCGGACTGGTTCAGCCGAGCCGAGCATGAGTCGGCGCTACGGGCGCTGATCGAAGGCGGCATGACCTCCCACGACCCCGCGCACTGGGAGAAAGTTCTGACCGAGGCCGATGTTCCTTGCGCGGTCGTGCTTGCCATCGATGAAGTGATCGACCATCCCCAGGTCCGGCATCGTGGGTTGCTGCAAGAGATCGAAGGCCCTCTGGGCAAACACACCCTGGTGGGGGCTGGCTTCCGTTTCGCCCATGGCAATGGCGGCATCCGCCGCCCCGCACCGTTATTGGGCGAGCACACCGCCGAAGTGCTGCGCGAAGCCGGGTTCTCCTCCGAAGCCATCGAACAGCTCGCGCAACAAGGGGTCATCCCGCCAGAGACCGCGCCGTCGTCCGCCCGCCCCTGAATCGGCCACCACGACCCGCGCTCACACCAAAACCACCCGAACCATGCAAACCCTGAGTTCCACGCCCCATTACACGGGCATCCGCAGCCGCGATCCTGAAGAATTCCTGCATCAGCTCGGCGAACTGCGTTTTGCCAAACTGCGCCGCCAGATCGCCTACTGCTTCGAGCATTCCGACTTCTATCGCGGCAAGCTGTGCGCGGCCGGTGTCGCCTCGCCGGCCGATATCCGGTCGATGGACGACTTCCGCCGCCTGCCGGTGCTGATCACCAAAGACGAGCATCGGGCCATCCAGCAAGAATCGCTGGAGCGGGAGGGACATTCTTTCGGCACGCACCTGTGCGCGCCGCGAGAACGCATCATCCACGTCGCCGCCACCTCGGGAACCACGGGGAACCCCACGTTCTACACCTTTACCCGCAAAGACCTGGACATCGCACTGAAGGTCTTTGGCCGCATGTGGCGCCAGGCGGGACTGCAACCGGGCGACACCATCCTTCACGCCAATGGCTTGTCCATGTGGCTGGGCGGCCTGACCGCGATTCTTTCGTTTCAGGCCTATGGCCTCACGCCAATTCCGGTTGGCGCAGAAGCCGGCGTGGCGCGCATCCTCCGCTATATGCAACTGACGCGTCCGCGAGCCCTGATCTGCACGCCCTCCCTGGCGCGCCATTTGATTGAACGAGCTCCCGGCGAGATCGGCACCGAGGTCGGCGCCCTTGGCCTGCGCAAGCTTCTGGTGGGCGGCGAGCCCGGGGGCGGCCTGCCCACCACCCGGCAGGCCCTGGCCGACGCCTATGGCGCCGAAGTCTACGATCTCACGGGTGGCGCCTGGCACAACGGCACAATCTCGCCCAGCGGCGCGCAGTACAGCGGCATGCACAGCCTCGGCGACGACTATTGCTTTCGCTACGATCTGGTCGATCCCGCCACTCGGCAGCCCATTGCCCTTACCGACGGCGCGGTGGGTGAAGCCATCCACACCGCGCTGGAATATGAGGCCGGCCCCGCCCTGCGCTATGCCACCGGCGACATCCTGCGCATCCGCGTGGGCGAATGCCCCCAGGACGGGCACTTCGGCGTGCGCATCGAGCTCCTGGGGCGCGCCGACGACCTCCTCATCGTCAAAGGCATCAAGGTATACCCGGCCGCGATCAAGGAAGTGATCGACGGCATGATGCCTCGATGTTCCGGACATTTCCACATCGACCTGGATGGCCCGCCACCGATGGTCGAGCCGCCGCTGCGTCTCACGGTGGAGCGGGGAGAACAGGCCGTACCGGAAAGCGCCGAAGAATTGGCCACCGCGCTCTCGGCCCGCCTGCACGCCCAGCTCTCGATCCGACCCAGCATCACCATCGTGCCCTTTGCCTCGCTGCCGCGCTCCAGCGGGAAAACCAAAATCATCCGTATCGCGGGCGCGGCTCAGGCCTGAATTCGCCAACGAATCGCTCAAGCAACCCGGACGCTAAAGCCGCCCTCATCTCGAACATATCAACAGGAGACCAGAATGATCCGAAAAACCCTACTCACCGCCCTGGCCGCAACCACTCTCGGCCTGGGTGGCGGTATCGCTTGCGCCGCCGAATCCTGGCCCACCGCTCCCATTCGCCTGGTCGTTCCCTTCGCGCCCGGCGGCAACACGGACGTGCTGGCCCGCCAGATCGCCGCCCAGATCGAAAAAAATCTTGGACAACCCATCATCGTGGACAACCGCCCCGGGGCCGGCGGCACCATCGGCGGCAATCATGTTGCCCACGCCGCACCCGACGGCTACACGCTGCTCATCGGCAGCAGCCCTCAGCTCGCCGCCATTTCTCCCATAGTTTCCGCCAACTACGATCCCGGCAAGGACCTGACCCCCGTCGCCCAGCTCAGCGACGGCCTGATGGTGATCGCGGCGCGGCCCAACCTTTCCGCCAGTTCCCTGGCGGAGCTCAAGACCCTGGCCGAGAAAAAGCCCGAAAGCGTTTCGTGCGGCTCGGCCGGCATGTCCACGGTGAGTCATCTGCACTGCGAAGATCTCGCGCGCAAATTAGGGGTCAAACTGCTGCACATTCCTTTCAAAGGCTCCAACGATGCCATGACCAACGTCATGGCCGGCAATGTCGACCTCGTCTCCAATCCTTTCTCGATTCCACAGATCCGCAGCGGCCAAGCCAAGGCCCTGGCCGGCGGCAACCAGGCCCGCCACCCCGAACTGCCCGAAGTGGCCTCGCTGGAAGAGCAAGGCTATAGGCTGGACGTTCCCGGCGCCTTCGGCATCGCCGCACCGATGGGCACGCCGCCGGAGCGAATCCAGCGACTGGCCGACGCGATCAAGATCGTGTTCGACAATCCCGACATCGAAGAGCAGCTGCTGCGCATCGGCCAGATTCCAGCCTATCTCGGACCAAAGGAGTTCGGCCAAGCGCTCGAGACCTATCGCGAGCAGTTGATCGACGTGGAGACGGCGGCCGGCCTGCGCTGATATCGGGATCGGGCCCGGATAACAGAGAACGCCTGCCCGCCTGGCCCGGGCCCGCTCTAGCTACGCAGGCGGCCCGACACGGAGTCGGCGGCCGCGATCACTTCGGCCGCCAATCGCTTGACGGCCGCTGGCTTGATGCGCGTGGACGGGCCCGATACACCGATGGCCGCCACCACCAGGCCCTCCGGACTGCGGATGGGCGCGCCGATCCCCCAAACGCTGGAACGCCATTCGCCACGATTGACGGCATAGCCCTGGGTTCGGATCCGGTCGAGTTCGGCCAGGAAGTCGTCGGGCTCGACCAACGTCGTATCGGTATGCCGTGGCAGCCGTTGCGCCAGGCCCTGCAAGAATGTCGATTCTTGCCAGGCCAGGATGGCCTTTCCGGTGGCCACGCAATGCGCCGGCGCCCGCCCCCCCACTTCGGAATAGGCCCGCACCGGCTCGGGGCTATCGAGCTTGGCCACATACACCACCTCATCGCCATCCAGCAGCGACAAATGCACGGTTTCGCGGGTTTCCGCCAGCAGATGCTCCATGGCCTCGCGTGCCGCCGGCTTGATATCGAGGCGGGTTTCCACGGCCATTCCCAGCTCCCAGAGCTTGAGCGCCACCCGATAGGTGCCGTGCTTTTCGTCTTTCTGGGCATATTGCAGCGCCACCAGCGCCTGCAACAGACGATGCACGTTACTTTTTCCCAGGCCGAGCTGCTGGGCAAGCTCGGTGACGCCCAGCGGCTGTTGACTGCGCGCCAGGCATTCCAAGAGCTGTAAACCCTTGACCAGCGTATTGTTCATCCTTTGTGCAGGAAAATGACGGCGGCGCCGGGACGGCGGCCGCAACAGTGCCACCATTTTGCCCCAAGCCGGCGCTTAGGGCGAGCGATGCGGCGCCAACCGGATTGCCCAATCCAGTTCTACACTATCGACCACACGTTCAAGCCGAGCAGCTCCGCTCGAAGCCGGCAGCCCAACCGGGCCGTCGCGCGACGAGCCGGCCGACACGAGAATCAAGCGACTTCCGCCCTTCACCGAGATTTCGCCCTGCGCATCGCGTCCCATGACATTGGCCACCTCAGCCCCCACTCCCGCCATCCCTGGATGGCGCCGCGCCCTGCGCGCGCCTTCCGCCGTGGGCCTGGCCTTGGCCTCGCTCGCCTTCGCCGCCGCCCTGACGCCCACCCTGATACCGCGAACCGCTCTCACGCAGGGCTTCCTGGCCGGCATCGCGGCCGCCGCGGGCTACGGTCTCGGCGTTCTGCTTCAAGCACTCTGGTTGTATCTGGAACTCCCTCGTGCCACCGGCAAAATCCGCAGCGCCATGCTTGCTGCCGTGGCGGTGCTATGCGCGGGAATGATCGGCTTCTGCCTGTGGCACGCGGCAGGCTGGCAGGATTCGATCCGCCTGCGCATGGCGATGGAGCCCTTGGCCAGCGCGCACCTGGCCCAGCTCGTCGCCATCGCGGTGGTTTGCTTTCTGATCCTGCTTGCCTTGGGCCGCGGCTTCGCCGGTGTGGCGCGCTATCTGGCGCACTGTGCCGGCCGCTGGATGCCCCCGCGCCTGGCGGCTCTGCTCGGTTTTACCGCTACCATCCTGCTGGTCTGGGTCCTGGCCAGTGGCGCTCTGTTTCGGGGCGCCCTGCCTTTGTTGGACTCTTCCTTTCGCGAGTTCGATTCCCTCCTCGAGCCGGAGCGGCCACAGCCGACCCGTCACGATCGCAGTGGCGGTCCGTCGTCGCTGGTCAGCTGGAAATCCCTGGGTCGCGCGGGGCGCGAGTTCATCGCGTCGGGGCCATCCGCGGAGCAAATCGCGTCCTTATCCGGCCTGCCGGCCCGGGAGCCGATTCGGGCGTATGTGGGCCTGCAGGCAGCCGATTCGGCGAAGGCGCGAGCCCGGCTCGCACTCGAAGAACTGAAGCGGGCCGGGGGATTCGAGCGCTCGAACCTGATCGTCATCACGCCAACCGGTACAGGCTGGGTCGATCCGGCGGCCATGGACACCGTCGAATACCTGCTGCACGGCGACGTGGCCAGCGTCGCCGTGCAGTACTCTTATTTATCGAGCCCGCTCTCGCTTCTGGCCCATCCGGAGTATGGCAACGAAGCCGCCCGCGCCCTCTTTACCGAAATCTATGCCTACTGGACGACGCTGCCGCGGGATCGCCGGCCGCGTCTGTATCTGCATGGGCTAAGCCTCGGCGCCATGAACTCGGCGCGTTCGGTCGAGCTATTCGACATCTTCGACGATCCTATCGACGGCGCAGTCTGGAGCGGCCCGCCGTTCGCCAGCCGCGCCTGGCAATCGATCACCAACGGCCGCAACCCGGGCTCACCCGCCTGGCTGCCAACATTTCGCGACGGGCGGCTCGTGCGTTTCCTGAACCAGAATGGCTCGCCGGTGCCGGCGGACGCGCCCTGGGGATCGATGCGCATCGTGTATCTGCAATATGCGAGCGATGCGATCACTTTCTTCAGCCCCCATGATTTCTACCGCCCCCCCGCGTGGCTGGAAGCGCCACGCGGCCCCGATGTGTCGCCGCAGCTCCGGTGGTATCCGGTCGTCTCCATGCTGCAGCTCGCGCTCGACATGATGCTTTCCACCGAGGCACCGATGGGCTATGGCCACGTGTATGCTCCGGAGCACTATGCCGACGCCTGGACCCTGGTGGCGGGGGCCGACGGCTGGACACCCGAAGCGCTCTCGCGGCTCAAATCCCACCTCTCCGGCGAAGCGCGGCGCGAGATGGCGGATCCCGCCGAGGACGAGAACCCCTACGCGCACCGGGGCGGCTAAAGGGGCGGGCGGCATTGCCTTCGCTTCACGCCACAATTAGAATACCAAACGTATCGTAATTGATATCTCGCATTCCCTACACAGCCAGCCTCTGGTTGCCAGCCATTTTTTCCCTTCACGCGTTTGATAAGCCGACGATTCGCATGAGTTCTCCACCAGCCACCGACAATCCCACCCGCGCCCATATCGCCGCAGCCATCGAGGCTGGCGAGGCCGGGGCGCCGCTGGGCGCAAATCCGGCCTTGGCCGCCTTGGCGCCCCGCCTGGTGCGGGGTCGCGCCGGCGCACTCGAGATCCGCTTCACCACACCGCCGGATGCCCTTCAAGGCAATGGGGTCGTTGGCGGCGGCGTGCTCGCCGGCATGCTCGATGCCGCCATGGCCATCGCGGTGCTTTCGGCGCTGCCCTTCGGGCGCACCTGCGCCACCATCAGCCTGAATGTGAACATGCTCGCCGCTGCCCGGCCGGGCGATCTGCTGGCCGAGGCGGAAGTCGACAGGCTCGGGCGTTCCGTGGCTTTCGTCAGGGCTTCGCTGTTCGATGCCGGACATACCCGCCTGGTGGCCACGGCATCGGCCTCGTTCGCAATCATCGAGGAACGCCCGGCGTCCGTAGGCTGACGCTCCCACTTGACCGGGCGTTTTCGCCATTCTCCAGGAAGGCTTTCGGCGCCCGATCGATTGGCCCGCGCCCGGCCCTCAGGCACGGCGGGGCTTGCCTTCGCCGCGCGATCAGCAGTCGCGGTCGGCCCGGCACACCACGCTCTGGCGGCCCAACCCTTCGATCTCGGCCTCCATCACGTCGCCATCCTGCAAGAAGCGGTTGTAGTGCGTGCCGTTGCCGGCCGGCGAGCCGGTGCAGATGACGTCGCCCGGCAGCAGCTCGCAATACTGCGAGATATATTCGATCTGCCGCTCGATGCCAAAGATCATGTCCGCCGTGGTTTCGTCCTGCATTACCCGCCCCGACACCGTCAGCCGCATCCGGAGCCGATGCGGATCCGCCACGAACCGGGCCGGCACGAGCCAAGGCCCCAGAGGCAGGAAACCCGGCTGCCCCTTGGCGCGCAACCAATCGGTGCCGAGCATCTTGTAATCGGTGCGCGGGATCAGGTCGCGGGCGGAAATGTCGTTGGCTATCATATAGCCGGCCACGTGCTCCAGGGCACGAGCGCGCGGGATGGTCCGCCCGCCGCGGCCGATCACCACCGCCAGCTCCAGCTCCCAATCGGGCTGCGCGGTATTGCGCGGCAATATCAAGTCATCATAAGGGCCCGCGATGGCGGATACCGGCTTGGTGAAAACATACGGCTCGCCATGCGCCGCGCGCTCGTCCATCATCTGTTCGGCCCAACGCCGCAGCTCGGCGCCTTGCAGCCCTTCGGGCCCCACGCCGGAGTCGACGGTGAGGTCGACCACGTGCTTGCGATAATTTGCACCGGTGCAGAATACCTGCCGCGGCCGCTCCACCGGCGCATGAACACGCACCGTTTCCAGCGGGCGCCAGCCCGCGTCGCCGGACGCGCCTTGCGCAAGGCGCTCCAGCAAAGGCAGGCACAATTCCCAGGCGTCGAGGATCGCCAGCACGGTGTCGCGGCCACGCAAGCCGGCATACTCGTCGGCGCTCCCGCAGAGCTCGGCGATCGCGGCCACCCGGCCGTCGATCACCAGACCGGGCGCCGCGGGCAGACCCTCGGCGGAAAATGTCGTCAAGGCATAGGGTTTCATATTCAGTCTCCGCACGGCCGCCCGAAGGAGACTGAAGCCCCCTCGGGGGGCAGCGAACAAAGTGAGCGTGGGGGCAGTTTCATATCAGTCTCCGCTGGCTGCTGGCCTCCGGCAACCACGACGCCGCCACCAGCCGTTCATAGGTATCATCGCCGCCCGGCATGTCCAGGCCGCGCCGATGTTCGATCAAAAGTTCCACGCCGTCGCGGTCGGGATGCAGCGACAACGGCCTCAGCGCCAGCGCCCCCGCCAATGCGGCCCGCGGCAACCCTGCGCCCAGCAATAGCTGGCCAGCTCGCTCTTCTTCCCGTGCCATCATTCGTGCGGCGGCCGACAGCGATTTCAAGTAGGCCCGCAGCGGCGTCTCCAGCCGTTTCATGGTCGCCAGCCGCATCACCAGCCCCTGCCCCGGGAATGCCGTGTATCGCTCCTGCACACCGGCCAGGCGAGCGCATCCCTTGCCTGTTGCCTGGCCATCGAAAGGCGGCCCCAGCAGCGTGGCGTCGCCGCCTCCCGCCAGCAACGCCTCGCAGCGCTCGGTGACGCCGCCCACAGGCTCCAGGACATAATCCCGTGCTCCCAGGCCGGCCTCGCGCAGCAGCGCGCGCAAAGCCACGACGAAGCCGTTGTCCAGGGCGTCCACCAGAATCGTGCCGCCGCGCAAGTCCGCGAGCGACTCCAGACCGGGGCGTCCGATCACGTACAGCGGCGTGGTGCGCTCGATCTGCGCCACGATACGTACATCCCGCGGCCCCGCGCGGCGATTCCAGGCGATCACGTTGTCCATCGCGGTCACCGCCATGTCCACACGGCCCTCCACCAGCGCCGCGAACTGCTCGTCCGAAGACGTATTGCGCGAACCTTCCACGGCGGGCGCGCCGGGATTCAGCGCCGCCGCCAGCACCATCACCGGCGGCGGTACGAACCACATCGCTTTCATTCCAGATTCCTCAATATCCACCGGACCTCGGCGCCTGGCGCCGGCCCCACTGCGCTCTCCCCGGGACGGGGCGAGCCACGCTTACGGAACGACCCGGGCCACCTCGGCGCCGCGCGCCGCGCCACGGGTCGCCTGCCAGAAGCAGAAGGCGCACAACACCGCCACCACCACCACCGTCCAGCCGATGCTCGAATAGCCCAGGTTCTGCGCCACCACGCCGCCCAGGAAGGGCCCGATCGCCGAACCCGTCATCGCCATCACCGGAGTCGCGGCCACCGCCCGGGTGGAGGGATCATTGCGCGCCAGGAACCCGAAAATGAAGGTATGGGTGAAAATGATCACCGCCGGAAACACAGCGGCCGCTACCGCATAGGGGCCGAACAGCAGCGTCTGGGTCAGCACCAGCGCCAGAATGCCTTGCAGCACCGGGCCGGACACCATGACGGCCGGCGGCGAGACCCTGCGCTCGAAGAACGCCGCAAGCAGCCCGGGGAAAAGATTCACCACGCCGATGGCGAACAGCACACCCATGACCTGCTGCATGGTGAAGCCGTGCCCCACGCCGATGCGTTCGACATAGCTGAGCATCATCGAATGGCTGAGGGTCAGCAGGCTGGTTCCGACCATGGCAAACCAGACTCCCCGCGACAAGGGCGCATGCGCCACCGGTTTCCCGCTCGGAGCCACGCTCCTGGGCCGTTCGGGAAAGCCGAAGGCCGCGAACACCGCCGTGACCAGCATGATGATGCCCAGCACGATGAACATGGCGCCGCCGCCTTTGACATTCACCAGTTGCGGCACGCCGCCCAGGAAGCCGAACGACAGCACGCTCAGACCGGTGAACGCGATGGCGATCAAGCGATGGGGATTGGCGCTGGCCCCTATCATCGAATGCGTGAGCGACAGGCCGCACCCCACCGCCAGGCCGCCGATCACGTGCAGCGCGGCCATCGTGCCGTAGTCGCGGGTAGCGGACAGCCCGAAGAACGCCAAGGCCGCCACGCCAAAGCCGATCGGCACCATCAAGCGTCCGCGAACGCGGTCGACCCGGGGCGAGAAAAACAGACTGCTCAGCACCACGGCGCCCAGGAACATCGTGGCCAGGGCGCCGGCGCGCTGTGGATCCAGGCCGTAGTGGCCGATCAGCACAATACCCACCCAGACCGGAAGGGCAACGACATCGATCATGCCGGCGCAATGGCCCAGCACCAGCGATATGCGGCCTCTGAGGCCGTCGACGGGTCGATTCATGAATGTCTCCTCGGAAGATCGCTCTAGCTCGTTATTGATCACGCGGTTCGTTTTATCTACCGCTATCGACAGCGGTATGCTGCAAGAAGCCGGCGGCTTACATGAAAGGCTGCCGCTTCGTGGGCCACCACAGCCCGTCTTGTTTCTGCCCCATGACGTTGCGCAACACGCCGATGCCGCCGGCCTCGAGTTCGACCACGTCGCCCGGCTCGAGCTGGCGGTTCAGCTCCAGCGCCGAGCCGCCGCCCATGGTGCCCGAACCGATGACGTCGCCCGGCTCGATGCGTTCGCCGAGCGACACATAGGCCACCAGCTCCGCCGGCGTCCACAGCTTGCCGCCGCTATTGCCGCGCGCCCAGGTCTGGCCATTGACCCGGACTTCGAGCGGGATCGCGTCCAGATCGTCGAACTCGTCGAGCGTCGTGATCCAAGGACCGATCGAATGCGCGAAGTCCTTGCTCTTGGTCGCGCCCATGCCGACCGCCAGTTCGTTCTTCTGCAGATCACGGCCGCTGAAGTCGTTGTACAGCGTCAGGCCGAAGATATACGGCATGGCGTCTTCCGGCCGAAGGTTGGAACCCTGGCGGCCGATCACGTAGCCCAGCTCCAGTTCGTAATCCATGTACTGGATGTAGCCCGGCCACGGTACGGTGGCACCATTGCCGATGACGGTCACCGGCGAGTTTTTCGCAAAACCGGGAATCTGCAGCAGCGCGTCGGGCACCTCGCGGCTCATGCGCTCATGCCAGCCTTTGATGTGGCCGATGAACGCCAGGCCGTCGCGCAGCACCGGAGGGTCCGACGCCGACAGCCAGGCCACGTCGCCGATCGGCAGCGAGGCCTCGTCGCCAAAGCGGCCGGCGATCACCGTCTTCGCCGCCGCGATGAGGTCGCTGCCGGTGGCCAGGGCCTGGGCCATGCTGCCCGGGAACCGGGCCTGTGCCATGCGCACCGCCGCGGTTTCGGTGGCGTGGAAGGTGGCCCGCGCATGCAGCGCCGCCGCCCGCGCGAGATCGATGACCCGCCCCTGCCCGGGCTCGACCACCACCAATCGCGCGACTTGCCCATCGGGGCTTTCTCTGGAAATACGACCGAACTTCATACGGAGTTTCCTTCCTAGGAGCGCGGGCGGTAGAAGATTTCCGCCCTTCCGGTGCACTGGATCGGTGAGCGCTCGAGCTTTTGAGCCTCGAGGCGGAGCCTGCTCAGGCCAGCTCGACCGTGCTCCACCCTGGCCGATG